>Ga0208681_1000503_pt1 | contig 10711 bp, 14 predicted proteins | sample Colrivmet1558A02_FD_187677 | JGI IMG/M metagenome (GOLD analysis project Ga0208681, IMG submission 187677) | Estuarine microbial communities from the Columbia River estuary - metaG 1558A-02 (SPAdes) (version 2) | ecosystem: Environmental > Aquatic > Marine > Intertidal zone > Estuary | place... | reverse complement strand
ACCCCCATAGACCGATTTTATTAAACTACTTCTTCAGGTAATGCGAAAGACCAACCTGCGAATGTGTGTACTCCACCTCCTGATGGAATAACCTCAAACTCTTGCCATCCTTCAGGGAATGCTACTTCACTAACCTCAGCAGAGATTAACTCTCCTTCTTCTGAATATACCGCTTCTGATAGAATGTTAGTGATTTCACTTTGTGTCCATAGTACATCTACTGCGTACTTGTCAGATAAGATAGGAGCAACTAACTCGTTTCCTTCTTCATCGTATTCTCCAGCTACCTTTACGATATGACCGAGTTCTACGATAATGTGAGAATGAACTGGTTGTCCTTCTTCGTTTAGACCAAGTCCTTCTATTTTGCTGATAGCTTCTTCCTTAGAAGCGAATGCGTACTTTTTAAATATATGTGCCATTTTATTTTTTGTTTATATAGTTGTTAATGCTTGTAATTCTGCGTCTGTTAATGCGGTGTCGTAAACTCTTACTTCTTTAATGTTTCCTTCAAAACTATCTGCAGAATTTCCATCATTAAAATTTAATCTATTTAAAACACCTTGACCTAAAGACGCACCACTTATAGGGTTTCCTATTGCAACACCATTTAGATAACCAACAAAAACACCATTATTAAAAGACATAGCTATTTTGTTTGTGTTAGATGTATCAATATCAACATCAACTCTATATGAATAACTCCCTCCTATTCTATATTGAAAATCTATATTATTAGCATCTATTTTAAAAGATACTCGATTACTTGAACTTCCATCACTTAATGATATTCTTGAAATGTTGTCAAACGCATTCATTTCAACATAAAAAACACCCTCTGTTGAATTTATTACTTGGTTATTACCTCCATTATTACAAGTCTCAGCAGCCCTTGTTACCGCAGCACCACTCGTAGGAATATAACTTGTAGCGTATGAGCCTGCTTCCCATTGAATACCCCAAAAATAAACACCAAGACTTGAAGCACCTTGATAAGTATATTTATTTGATGAATTGGCAATACCAATTTGACCTACTAATCCACTATAATCAGATACTGCTGTAACAGTAAGAGAACATCTATACCATCCATCACCATAGTTTACTATATTTGAAGTCCCGCCAGATGTGTATGAAACAGAACCGCTATCTAAATTGTAAACAGAATATTGCCAAGCACCAGTGTAAAATCTAATAACCCCTCTTCCTCCAGTTCCATCAGATTTAAAAAACGCAGAGAATGTATAAGAAGCACCATTTGTAACACTTCCAGCACTATTATAACTTAATAAGTGTTCTCCGTTAGACGAATTATCTATGATTCTGTCGGCAGTCACTTCTCCATCTGGAGATGATACATCGTTTCTTGAAACAGTAACATTTATAAGAGAGTTTCCGTATTGTTCACTATACAAAGCTGAATTAGTCCTACTTGGCTCTAATAGCAAATGTCCATCAGCGTTGTTTAAGAAGTCGATTCTTGGTACACCACTTGCTACACTTTCTATGAGTCCACTCTCGTTTACTCTTGTAGCAGTACTTGCCCTTGTAAATGTAAAAGGCAGGGGCTTAAAGTTATTGTTCAAATCGTTATACGCAAGGACAGAACCTGCTTTAGCTGCCCAAGACCCCGCACCGAATTTTAATGTTGCACTCATAGTTAGTATATTAAGTATTGTTGTGCTTGAGCCATTTCAATAAATGAATCCCAAGAGGTTAAATCTTCTAATTGCTCATCAGTTAATGCTGCATCAAATGCTATTAGTTGTTTGGTTTTTCCGTAGAAAGGAGATAATCCTGCTCCACTATCAAATCTAAGCTGATTTAATGTATTATTAGGCATCATAACAGCAGAAGAAATGGACCCCACTAAAAAACCATTTACATAAAACTTCAAATCGTTTGTCTTCCAATGAACAGAAATTTTAGATGTTATAGTTGAGTCTAAAATACTATGAAATAATGTTTTTGTGGTTTGTCCATTAACAAATAAAGAATACTCAACTTGATTACTTGTACCAGTATATCTTATATTAACTCTATTAAATCCAGTACCATCAGATATAGCAATGGCTCTTATAATTCCATCATTAGCTAAAGCACTAATCTCAGCAAACAACACCCCTTCTGAATCATTAAACTCAGCAGATGTTCCTGCTCCGTTACATACCTCTGCTGCTCTTGCTACTGTTGTTCCCGATGTTGGAATGTATGAAGTAGCGTAAGAACCTGCTTCCGCTTGGAATCCCCATATTTGTAAATCAGAGCTAACATTTGTAACATTGTAAAAACCTATATTTCTTGTTCCAGTTGAACTCGCCGTAAATGTGTAAGTAAATCTTTGCCATTGAGATGTAGCAGTAAATGCTGAAGATATTGATACACCGAAATCGCCATAAATCCTAAAATACTGCTCAGACGATGTATTACTTTTAATATAAACAGATAGCGTTATTTGTTGTCCACTTGTATGCGAAATGCCTTGAAATAAAAGACTTGCAGTTCCAAGAGATGGAATTTGTAATCTATCTGCGTTAGTATCACCATCTGGACTAACAAATTGATTAGCAGTAACAGTTGGAGCGGTTACTCCAGAAGTAGCCCAAGTAGTTGTAAAATCAGCAGATTGCAAAGCTAAGTTAGTCCTCGCAGGTTCCAACAACAAAGCAGGACACGACTGAACAACCCCATTTAAAATAGGATAATCCAATCTTGGAACTCCACTTGCTACTGTCTCAATTAACCCCTCAGCGTTAACCCTTGTAGCAATAGAAGCCCTTGTGAAATCAAAGTCACCATCTCCATTAGCAGGTAGTACAGAATACAAAGTCCCTGCCTTGTATCCCGATGGTATTTGTACTAAAGAAGCATCGTAGTATTTGCTCATTACATTATAATTTTATTTATGTTAGTTTCTACACAAGAAATAGCCTCAAGAGTAGCACTTGCATCAGCTACCCTCTCCGTATATTTTCTTACTATGTTAGTTCTTAAAAAGTCTGTGCTAAAGTAATTAGGACTCACACCAAGACTCTTATTCATATTGTCAATCGTGCAGTAATAAGCCTCAAATACTCCACCATCAGCAATTACTCTCGCTTCTAAAGCATCTACATCAGCTACAATATCTTGGAAGATTTTATAACCCAATGCGTAGTCGCTATATACAATACCCCAGTATATTGGATTGATGACTCCATCACCCCACCAAGTAGTGTCGTATATCTTGCCCCATCCTATGTTGTTGTCTGCGTACATTTATTTCTTTTTATATAACTATTTTTTTGTCTCGTTTTGCTTAATGAACATCAATAGTTTTTGAATGTTGCTATCTTTTGGTTTATATGTTACAGAACCCATCCTTGAAATGTTGAATCTTTGTCAGGGTAAATATCATCGTTTGTATTAGAATAATACTCTGGAAACAAAGACTGATTAAACGACATATAATCAATAAATCTACGAGTGTAATACTCTGCTATATCTCTCTCTTTTTGAACCAAGTAATCTATCTCCTCTTTTGAAGCGATTTCAGAGTTCTCAGAAGTGTGTTTATAAACCCCTCCGTTCTTAATCGAGAAAGAAGCAAATGGTAAATAATCTACCATCGCATAATGAATCAACATAGGTTGAACATAAGTAGTAACTAAACTCAAATAATTACCACTCAATGTACCTGCGATAATATCAGCGGAAATCTTATTGTACAAATCTGTACCCAAGTAATTACGAATATGAATCTCTTGAGCAATCTTAATAAACTGAATAAACTTATCAGTATCCACATTACCATCTAAGATAGTATTGCGAACTATATCCTCTCTTTTTACAAATAACGCTACTGCCATATTATGATGGATAAGCACCTTGTCGTGGCATATCTATTGGAGCAATAGCCACCTCTTTAGGTTGTTTGTTAATTTTAAAACCTTGTCTAACCGCTTCGTTTACATTCACGAATCTTGTTCCGAATAAAGCATCTCCTGCGTAAGGCTCTCCATTTTGCTTTAACTTCTTCTTGTAGATTCTTCTTTCCCATCTATGATAGCAGTTTACTCCACCCTTGTATTTAAAGAGTGAGTAGTTCTGTCCGTTATGACCAAACTTGTTATTCACACCATTAAAAGACATCATATCAATATCTTCTTTGCGGTATAATTTGTCAGCAGATAGTATTCGAGTGCAGAATTGTCTTGAGTCTCCTTTAGGTTCTTTAGATGTTCCTTTTACATACTTGTATCTTACTTTCCATATCTTACCATCAAGATTCGACTCTTGGTTAGCAGATAACTCAGTAATACCATTCAAGTATCCTTCTACATCAAAACCCTCTGGTTCATCTTCCGTATCTTGAGCATCTACAAGTTCATATTCTTCATCCTCAGCTTCACCTAACTCCTCAATCATTGACCAAATCTCCTCTGCGAGTTCATCACTCATAAAAGGTCTTTTATCAGATGACATCTTTACTCCAGTTTCTTCTTCTCGTGTCTCAGAATCTACCGCATTCTCTAAGTCTGTGAACTCTAAAGGTTGAAGCGTTTTAAAGTACAAATTAAGAGCAATATTGTTGTAAGCTAATACTTGGTCAAAGGCATCTATCAAAAGTGTCTGAAATGGTCTAATTACCGTGTTATCCATCAAGATAGAAGCGGTCTTTAACTCATCAGCGTTATTCCCAAGTCCTGAGTTATCTTTAATACCCAAAAGCATAGGAGAAACTACCCTATGAGATACCATAATCTTTCTCATCGATTCATCAGATAAGAATTGGTATTGGTTGTGTGCATCACTTAACTGAACTGGTGTAATAGTAGCGGCAGCATTAGCATCATCGTTAAACGCTAAGATGAACTTACCAGCATTTGAAGAACCTTGAAACTTCTGTTTAATTCTTTGCTCGATTAGTTGTCTCTCTTCTTCGTTTGGAATACCATTGTTGAAGTTGATAAGCATTGATGGAGCAAGTCCATTCAAGATGTTATTTAAATGGTAGTTTGAAATCTCCTCCTCTAATTCAGCATATTGAAGACCTCCTTGATAATCTACTGGTGAGTAGTAATAGAATCCTGCTCTGTAAGGCTTCACAAATAGAATTTCGATAGACTCTTTAGATGTACCGAACGCGGGTATTCTTAAAGGTTTGTCAGATGGTTTAACTTTAGTCCAATCTTTAAAGTAGTAATAAGCCTCAATATCTCCATCTTCGTTAGCTTTCTCCGCTCTTAAAGTCTCAACTGGGAAGTGTTCTACTTGTGCAATCTTAGTTCTATCCTTAGAGTAGATAACTTGCATAGCACACCCACCCATAAGTTTCAAATCATAAGAAAGTTTGCGAACACAATCCTTTTTAAACAAAGACATCATCTGAGCATACGCATCAGGTTTTCTTTGTGAATCGGTAGCATCCAATCCTCTTCCATAAATCATCTCAGAGATACCATTGATGATAGCGTTGTTTGTAGGTGAACCATTATACCTATCAATCAAATACTGATAGTAGTTATTGTCCTCTCCGTAACTTACCCACTCCTTGCCTCGAATCTCACTAACTTTAGGAGAAGTATAAGAAGACAAGTTCACAACACGAACATCCGTACCGCTTTTAGGCTTTTGTTGTATTACTATGTTTCGTTTCATATAATTATATAATCGTTGTCGTAAGAAGCATCTTTAATGTACTCTCTTCCATCGACATCTTTTAAAACATCTTCTAAGCATCCACTATCTTCAAACACTCCATCTCCTAAAGAAACCCTTTCAGATAAGTTATTTTCCATACCTGCGTTTACAGAATAGTAGAAGTTCGAATCTTGATTTATTACTTGGTCTGTACAGAAAATCTTATCTCGGTATATGTCCAAACCATTAGATACCACTTTAAGGTCATAATAACGACCCTCAACAAGAGAAAACACTTTAGATATAGTTAGATACTCTCCAACCTTAGTAAGTGTCTCAGAACTCGTTAAAACAACATTTGTGCTATCATCTCTTAATATAAGCGTACCAGAAGCAGGATAACTTCTCGGAATAAAAGATAATGTTTGTGTTTCAGCAGATGTGGTTAAAATCTTCATACTTATATAACGATTTTATTTCCCTCTTTTGTGTGTGTAAAACAAAAAAGGAGGCAAAAAAGCCTCCCTTAGTGTAACGCAGTCCGAATGTGTTATGCAGTTGGGTCGATATTAGTTGCACCAATAGTTGATGGAGCAGCAGAACAGAAGAATGGTGGAGCAGTTTCTTGAGCAGTTAAAGTCAAGGTGAATCCACTCAAATCTCCCATAGCAGCACCTGAAACGATAGTACCTCCAGTTACTTCAGCACCGTGTTCTTTACCCATTAAAAAGAACTTTCCATTGTTGTCTTCGATTACTACTTGTGGTCTACCAGCAGCAAGAAGTTTAATCTCCTCTTGTGTAGCAGCATCTAAGTAAGTAAAGGTAACATTCAAAGTAGACTCGTAGAAAGTTGTACCATTCTCACGAGAAGAATTGATAGCAGTCTCTAAAGATGAGTTTCCTTTGATTTCGTATTTGTAAAATTCAGCAGCAGTGCCAATCGTAATCACTCCAGCGGTAGGAGATAAAGCGGCAACATCTGTATCATAATTTGCAAAGTAGATATTCTTCAAACCTCCAACAGAAGATTTACAAGGAAGAACTCTACCTTTAGCGATAGAACAAGCCATAGTTTTTTTAGGTTTTAAGGTTATTAAAAAAGGGCAGGTAGGCACTCGGCTCACCCACCCTTCTTATATTAATTCAATGATGATTAAGAGTAAAGAACGATGTCAGAACCGATTCCGTACTGTACACCAGCGGTAAATCTCATAATAACTCTTACATTTTCAGAGCCATCAAGGTCAGCCATATCCAACAATTTAACCAAGTTGTGGTCAGATAACAAACCAGTACCGAAGAACAAGTTAGATTTCTGAGCAGCCATCATAGTATCATCAGCAAGTCCGTTAGCAACAAAGATTTTAACACCATCGAAAGACAATGCTCCGTTGTTCCACCATTGAGTTCCTTCAGCATTAACACCATTAGCACCCAATCCAGAAGCACCGAATCCACCTAATGCACGAACATAAGCACGAGCAACATTTTGAGATACATAGATGTAAAGGTCTTCTTTACCGTATAGAGCAGATGGAATAGCATCAACTACTTTCCCTAACTCAGCGATAACATTAGCAGCAGTTACAGAAGTACCAACTACATCGATAACAGAAGCATCAGCAGTAGCCAAAGTAACCAATCCGTTGAACTCACCAGCGTTAGCGGTTACACCACCCCAGATGTTTTGTTCAGTTTTCTCAGCTACCAAACCAGCAGTGTGAGCGATAAGGAAATCAGAGAATGCAGGTGGCAAAGAGTCAAATGCAGAATATCCCATTTGTACTGCTTCCCAATCTGAATGGAAATCTTTCTTACAAAGTTCAAGGTTTACTTGGAACTCCTCTGGTTGAAGAATACGCTCAGTCAAAGTGATTGTAGCGGTGTCAGTAAAGTCGCAAGTAGCATCTTTAATTACATTGCTATCAGTAGCAACTTTTTTGATAACTTCTTTGAATTTTACATTTGGTTTGATGGTAATACCACCATTGTTAAGAGTTGCACCAGAAAGTAGAGCAGCAGCGATGTAATCACCAGCAAAACTTCCAGCATAACTTGAGGTAATCGATACACTTGTAGCCATTGTTTATTTGTTTTAGGTTTATTTTTTAATTTGTGAAATTCTTGCCATTACTAAATCCTTAGTAGATTGTGGTCTGTTTGCTCCGAATACGATTTGTTTCTTAGCAGACTCACCTTCAGGAGAATGTTTGATTGGAGCAGCGGCAGGTTTAGAAAGTTCTTCTTTTACCAACTCTTCCACTTCACTCATTTCTTCTTTAGGTTGTAGCATTGCTTTGATTTCTTCAATCATAGATTTCAATTCAGACAACTCTTCTTTAGTAGCATACATAGACTCCTCAGCCATTTCTTCGACTGGGGCTTCTTCCTCTACTTCTTCACCAGCGAGTTCTTTAATCTCTTTGATGATACCTTCTTCTTCGACTACAAGAACCTTTCCATCTTCCAAAGCATACTCGCCTACTGGAAGAGCAATCTTGTCTTCTTCAGTTACGATGAACACCTCGAAGTCAGGAGCAAATTCCTCAGCCTCCAAAACAGTACCGTTCTCAAGTATCATTTGAGCAAGTTTGGTTTCTACAACCTCTTGACTCAACTCAATACCAAGAACGCTTTTGATTTCTTTTAGCATTTCGATTGGGTTTTTCATATTAATATAACGATTAGTGATTTTGATTTTGCATTTTCAGCACCTATACTAATTATATAAGTTTTGATAATCCAGATATAATTGAATTTGCAGCGGATATTTGCTCCTTTGCTTCTTGAACTTTATTCTGCATCATTTTAATGAAATCAGAAGCGCCTAATTCTTTCGCCTTTTGCAAACCGTTCTCTGCAAGTTTCAAAGCAACCTCAGCTTCTGACTTCCCTTTTTTAACCTTATTTTCAATCGCTATAATCTCGGATTGAGACTCGATTAAATCAAAAGATTTCTTCAAAGAAGAATTAATGTCCTCTACAAGAGCGAACTCCACTCTTTGCACCTCAGACAACTCCTCTTTTTGAATCTGAGCAATCTTGCTCATCGCTTGTTTTTGTGTGTTCATAGTTTTATATATTTATTTTAAACCATCATTGATTTAGCCTTAGACACAATGGAATCCATTTCTTTTTTTGATACTTCTGCTTCTGATATTCTGCCCTGAATTACCCTAACTAAATCATCAGCACCCAATTCTTTAGCTGACTCAAGTGCTTTTTTACCTAAGTTTATTGCTACTTGATAATCATTAGAAGCGGTTTTAGCATCAAGTTCAATAGCCTGAACCAATTTCCCAAGATTTTTCTCAGAACTAATTGCTCTGTCTAACGCTTTGTCAATATCAGAAATAAGAGACAACTCCACCTTGTGAGAAGATAACTCTTGTTTATCTTTTTGTTTGCTTATTTGCGAAACCACTTGGAACGCTCTTTCTTTTGTATTCATTTTATTTATAGTTTATGGTTTAACTTCTTGTTTTACCGATTCCTTGCGCCCACAGAGACCCATCACAACACTTTCTTGAGTATGTGTCCTTGTCTTTACACAGACATCCTCTCGCACTTCCTCTGGGACTTGTTACACTTGGTGTCTGTTCTTCCTTACGCATAGCTTTGTGTTTTTTGAATGAAGAATATAATATCCCATATATTAGCGGTTCCACCATTAGCGGTAATCTTCCATTGACTACCATTAGCAACAAACGCATCGTCTGCATACCATTGAAATACTTCGTGAAATTGATGTTCTATATCATTGCCCTTAGGGAACCCAATATCTTTACCAACTCTTCTATAAGGAGTTCCATTTGTCGCATCTAATTGTAACCTTAAATATGTTTGATTTGCATTAGGTGCTGAGTAATAAAAAACTACTGTACATACATAAGTATCATTTACAGAATCGGCTAATATCTTTTTTGTTGTGCCATTGTAATAATCAATACCAATATTAGAACGAACTATGTTTGCGGAATTATTTGGTACAACTATTTCAATACCATCTAATAATTCTAATTTGTTAGATGAGGTATATAATCCGTCATCATATCTTGCCCATCCAAGACCTGAACCAACACCACTCTGAGGATATAACTTTACCCACTCGCCACCGAACACAGTCCATACTCCAGACTCAGTAGTAACATACGCACCTTCCTCAATGTTATATTGATTGCGGATTGTGTCAGTATCTACATCTACTTGAACCTTATATGATGTATTGAAAACTGTACTCATCTACCTTGTCCCTTATAAAGTTTCTTATAGTTCTTACTTGTCTTTAAAACGCTTGTCTTACTCTTAGCGTGTACATTAGGTCGAGATACATCTGGTTTCTCGTAAACCATTCCTGCGGTTTGTTTCTTAGCCATCTAATTCTCCGAGTTCTTTAAGTTTGCTTTCCGCCCATCTCTTACCCGCAAGTCCTCCCCATAGTAAATACGAAATAGTACCACAAGCCTCATTATCCCCTTCTACATAATACTCCTCTGCTCTGCTTAGATAAGAATACATCCTCTTAATGGTCTCTACGCTGATAGGTTTCTTTTGTGCTAATTGTTGGGCTCGAATCTTGCCAACTTCGGTAGCACATCGGTTGTTAATCTTTTCGTTTAACTCGATACCTTTCTTAGCGTTGTTTGAAACTGCATCTGGATAATCAGAGTAAGATTCCATCTCTAACTTCTTTCCGCCTTTTACTCTCTTGTCTCCTTTGATGATTCCACGAACCACACCAAGCATATACTCGGCTTCTTCTTCTTCGGTTTGAGCAAGTAACTCAGACAAAGAATCTTTAGGTCTTTCTATCTTATCAGTGAAATAACCCTCAATAGAGAATCCTTTTACTTTACCCGTTTTAACATACTCATCCCAAACCTCTTCATTGTTTACTTTTACCGCACCCATCCAAGTACCTACTGGAACTTCCATTCCGTACATACGAGATTTATCGTGTACCTCATCTTCAACAATCCAAGACTCTACCAAAGACAACCCATTAAGAGCGTATTGATGCTCCATTGTAGAGTTGTTCTGATTACCTTTCATTAAGAACTTCTGAGCGGTTTTAAGGATAGTATCTT
>Ga0208681_1000502_pt1 | contig 10750 bp, 8 predicted proteins | sample Colrivmet1558A02_FD_187677 | JGI IMG/M metagenome (GOLD analysis project Ga0208681, IMG submission 187677) | Estuarine microbial communities from the Columbia River estuary - metaG 1558A-02 (SPAdes) (version 2) | ecosystem: Environmental > Aquatic > Marine > Intertidal zone > Estuary | place... | reverse complement strand
TGATCTCGGCACCTTCGCCACCATGATCGCACACAAGTCAGCGGTTGAGATCAACATCCTACGCGTTGAACTCTTCCTCGGTATCTTTATCGGGGCGATTACCTTCACAGGTTCGATCGTCGCTTACGGCAAACTTGCAGGCCGCGTAAACTCGGCGGCACAAAAGCTCCCCGGTGGTCACCTTCTGAACATCGCAGCGGCAGCCACAGCTGTCCTCACGCTGATCTGGTACTTCAACTCTGGCGGGTTCTTGCCGCTCTTCCTCATGACGCTGGCAGCGCTCTTCATCGGCTACCACCTCATCATGGGGATCGGTGGGGCGGATATGCCCGTCGTGGTCTCGATGCTCAACTCCTACTCAGGCTGGGCAGCTGCCGCGATTGGCTTCAGCCTCGGTAATGATTTGTTGATCGTGGTCGGTGCACTCGTCGGCTCGTCAGGTGCGATCCTATCCTACATCATGTGTAAGGCGATGAACCGCTCCTTCGTGTCGGTGATCTTGGGCGGCTTTGGCGGCCCTGCAGGCGAGCAGATGGCCGTCGACGGGGAGCAAATTGCCATCGACAGCGACGGCGTTGCAACCGCTCTTAATGAAGCCGACTCTGTCGTCATCATCCCAGGTTACGGCATGGCTGTGGCACAGGCACAATCCTCCGTTGCCGAACTCGTGCGCAAGTTGCGCGCGCAGGGCAAAGAGGTCCGCTTCGCCATTCACCCCGTCGCAGGCCGCTTGCCTGGTCACATGAACGTGCTGCTCGCCGAGGCCAAAGTGCCTTACGACATCGTCATGGAAATGGACGAAATCAACGACGACTTCCCCAAGACAGACGTTGCGATTGTCATCGGCTCCAACGACATCGTGAACCCCGCGGCGCAAGACGATCCGAACTCGCCAATCGCGGGCATGCCCGTCCTTGAATGCTGGAAAGCAAAGCAAGTCTTCGTCTCCAAGCGCGGCCAAGGCACTGGCTATTCGGGTATCGAAAACCCGCTGTTCTACAAAGAAAACACGCGGATGTTCTACGGCGACGCGAAAAAGTCTCTCGACGAGCTTTTGCCGAAAATCAACTAAGATTGCCAACAATTTCAAAGAGGGCCGTGCACTTGCGCGGCCCTTTTTTTATACGCATCCAAATTAAGGTATACGGCCAATTAACCTATCTGTGAAAAACTGCCGCTTCAGCACCGTTCATTTCAAACCGTTGGAGAAGCCAAATGTTATCAAGATTGCGTATTATCAGTTTCGGGGCGATGACGATGCTCGCTACGGGATGTCAACTTGCAGAAAAATATGTAGGCCTCTCGGAATACCAAGACCGCGCGACGCAATTCGCCATTCAGGCCGATACCCTGCGCGACATGGAAGGTACCGCATGGAAGACCGTTCCGACCTCAGGGTCCGCGTCTTTTGTTGGCGGAGGCCGGATCATCATTAACCCGAACCCAGATACGATCTCCGACGACATCAGAATTGTTGGTGACCTGTCAATAGTCGCGGATTTCGAGCAGGCCACCATGACAGGCGCAATTTCAAACATGCAAGGTGTCGGCGAGCTAAGCGTCAACGATGCCACGCCTTTTGATGTTGAAGGCAGTGTGGTGCTTGGGGCAGGGCATTCGGTTGTTGGCACGGATACAGCTGGAACCCTGACGACACGCCCAAATGAATGGTATGTGGATTATGCGGGGTCACTCGGCATCCTCGGCGAGATCTATGTGCTCGATGGCGGCATCGATGGCGGTTTTGTCGGGACGCGGGGCCATGCCTCCAGCGACGCACAGGCAATCCATGGGGTTATTGGAAATACCGCTCACGGTGAAACAGTCACGCATGGTCAAGGTAACCAGCTGCCCATATTTATCGAAATCTTTGGCGTAAACCCTTACCTCAGATAGCGTCGCGCCATTCACCCAATGCGATCCCATCAAGCGACCATTCGCCAATGGACCAACGCACCAAACGCAACGTCGGAAATCCGATATGGGCGGTCATGCGGCGGACCTGCCTGTTGCGCCCTTCGCGGATCGTGATGCTGATCCAAGCATCTGGCACCGACTTGCGAAACCTTACAGGCGGATCACGGTCCCACAGGGCAGGCGGGTCGATGCGGGTCACCTCCGCAGGGTGGGTTGGGCCGTCCTTAAGCGTCACACCTTTTCGCAAGGGCGCGAGATCGGCCTCTTTCGGATCACCCTCGACCTGTACCAGATAGGTCTTGGCCATCTTATGGGCAGGATCGGCAATCTGGGCTTGCAGCTTCCCGTCATCGGTCAGGAGCAAAAGCCCCTCACTGTCGCGATCCAAACGCCCCGCAGGATAGACCTGCGGCACATCGACATAGGCAGAGAGCGTGGGGCGCGCAGTCGGGCTTTTCACATCTGTGAATTGGGACAAAACGCCAAAGGGTTTATTGAGCAAAATAAGACGGGTCATACCCCTTGATAATCCCATCGCAACACTAAGAAAACCGCAATTTCGGTGCACGCGTGGTGCACGCTTGGTGCACGGAGTGTGACAGCCGATTTCTCTAAGAAATAAATCGCTTAACAGCCCATAATTTCCCCTTGCACGAATCCGCCAATAGCCTAAATGAGCCATTCATAGAAGCCAACGCACGCGCCTCTGGGCCGGTGACAGTCATCACTTGTTTACGTAGCGACGGTAACTTCTCCCTTGGAACTGAGCGGTCTCGTGTTAGGTTGTAAACCACACTATGGCCGGGTCTACTGGAGATGACAGATGACTGTTGAAACTGCTGGCGCTCAGGCGCTTCCGACAAATCCACATACACGCCTTGACGCTTATTGCGCTGCGACAACATTTGATAAACCAACCCTCGTGTTGGACGTCGATCTGGTCGAGCAGCAGTATCACGCGCTCAAAGCGGGTCTTGGCCACGCTGATATCCACTATGCGGTGAAAGCAAACCCAGCCGAAGAAATCATCTCGCGTCTGGTGAAGCTTGGCTCGCACTTTGATGCGGCCTCCAAGGCTGAAATCGCACTTTGCCTCAAGCATGGCGCAAACCCTGACGACGTGTCCTTTGGCAACACTGTCAAACGCTCGTCCGATATCGCTTGGGCGCATGAGCAGGGGATTACACTCTTCTCCGCTGACGCTGAGCAAGAGCTTGAAAAGATTGCGGTGTCCGCGCCAAATGCCAAGGTTTACATCCGCCTGATCGTGGAAGTGTCCCAAGCAGACTGGCCGCTCTCCCGCAAATTCGGCTGCGATTCAGCGACGGCTATTCGTTTGCTGTCTTACGCAAAATCGCTTGGTCTTGATCCAATCGGCTTCTCGTTCCACGTCGGTTCCCAGACCCGCAAAGCGGCGATGTGGGGCCCATCCTTGGACGCATTGGCCGAGATTTGGCACACTGCGAAAAAGGCAGGTCACAACCTCACCCTCTTGAACATTGGCGGCGGTTTCCCTGCGTTCTACGGCGAAACCATCGAGGCACCGACAGAATATGCGGCTGCCGTGATGGAGCAAATCATCAGCCGCTTTGGCAAAGTGCCACGCATCATGGCAGAGCCAGGCCGTGGTCTTGTCGCCGAGGCAGGCTTGATCGTTTCCGAAGTTTTGCTTGTGTCCCGCAAGTCTGACCGCGATATGCACCGCTGGGTTTACCTCGACATTGGCCGCTTCTCTGGCCTTGCCGAGACAGAAGGCGAAGCAATCCGCTACCAGTTCGAGACACCGCGCGACGGCGATCCTGTTGGCCCCTGCATCATGGCAGGCCCATCGTGCGATAGCGCAGACGTTCTTTATGAAAAGCGTCCTATGCTCCTGCCAATCTCGCTTCGCGCAGGCGACCGCGTTATCATTCGCAACACAGGCGCATATACGTCGACATATTCGTCGGTTTGTTTCAACGGCTTCCCTCCACTCGCCGTCGTTGTAATTTAAGACAAAATTAAGGGTTAGCGGCTTTCGGTATACCGTTGTGTGCCGCTAACCCTTTGCAAAACAAAGATTTTTTCTTTACAGGGCGATTTTTGCGGTTAGGGTGCAGCTAACTTATACGCGAAAAGGCCCAGCCATGCCCCCGATTACCGATCACCCGCTGCGCTATGCAATGTCCAACGAGTTGCACGCGCGCCCATTTCCGAAACTGGCAGCCCCATCTCGCGCGGTTTTTCTCGCGCTGAAGCCCGCAAGAAATCCTGCGGGTCGTGATCGCGCCGCTGATCTCGCGCATCTGATCAATTTGCTTGACCGCCACGGCGTCGCACATCCGCAACCTGAGGCCACCCACTACTCGGGCCAAATCGGGAAGTTCATTTTGAAGTGGGAAAGTCACACCGAATTTGTAACCTATACGATTTTCGGTGAAGGCACGTCAGAGAAACCCTTTGAAGCGTCCACCTTTCAAATGTTCCCTGAAGACTGGCTGTCGTCCGCGCCCGGAACGCGAGTGACAAGCGCGTTGATCCGCATCGAGCGGCTCGACGGTGACGAGGGGATCATCGCCAAAGCCAATGACTGGTTTGTGCCTGAAAGCCTTGCCATTTCGCGGGTGCTCGAAGACGAATTGATCATCACCAGCGATTTTCGGATCGACCCCGCAGGTCATCTGCGCATGGCGGTTTTCGCGCGCTCCAAAACAGGTGAGCGTCGGATCGGCCGCGTCGTGCAACGGCTTTGTGAGATTGAAACTTACAAGTCTATGGCTATGCTTGGCCTCGCTGCCGCGCGAAAACTTGCGCCGATCATGTCGACGATCGACGGGCAGGTCGGCCATTTGATTGCCGATTTGAACAACGATGAGATCGCGCCAGATCAGACACTCAAGCAGCTTTTGACGATATCAGCAGAATTGGAAAACATCGTCGCACAGACGGCCTACCGCTTTGGTGCGACAGGGGCCTATGAGACGATTGTGAACCAGCGGATCAACATTCTGCGCGAAGAGCGGTTCCTTGGACGCCAGACCTTTGGCGAGTTCATGATGCGCCGTTTTGACCCTGCGATGCGCACAGTTGAATCAACCCAAGCACGGTTGAAAAGCCTCTCGGATCGCGCACTGCGGGCAGGGGACTTGTTGCGCACGCGGGTTGATGTGGAACGCTCAGCGCAGAACCAATCCTTGCTAACCAGTATGGACGCACGCGCGGATCAGCAGTTGCGTTTGCAGCAAACCGTCGAGGGGTTATCGGTTGTCGCGATCAGCTATTACGCCGTCAGCCTCGCGCTCTATGTGCTTGGGCCGATTGAGAAAACCTTTGGTATCTCCAAGGTCTACATCGCCTCTGGCGTGACACCGATTGTGCTTATTCTCGTGTGGTTGATGATACGGCGGATCCACCGCCGTATGCATTAAAGCCCGCGAATGCGTGGGTCCAAAGCGTCGCGCAACCCGTCGCCGATGTAGTTCACGGACAGAACGGTTAGTGAGATTGCCAGACCGGGCCAAATCACCCGCTCGGGGTAGGCGGTCATACGGTCAACGCTATCAAACAGGATTTTGCCCCATGTCGGGAAATCCGACGGGAAACCAAGACCAAGGAACGACAGCGCACTCTCGGTGATGATCGCCGTGGCAAGGCCAAGGGTTGCTGAAACCATGATTGGCGACAGCACGTTGGGCAGCAGATGCCGCGTGATCATGCGCCGCGCAGGCGTGCCGATGGAGCGGGCAGCAAGCACGAATTCACGCTCTTTGATCGCCATCACATCACCACGTACAATGCGTGCTGTATGCATCCAGCTTGTGATGCCGATGCCTGTGACAATCAGGATGAAGATACCCTGCTCAGGGCCAAAAGCGGCGCGTAGCGGGTCGCGGAACAAGAGCATCATCACCAGCAGGAGCGGAAGCAATGGCAGCGCCAGCACCAGATCGGTGAAGCGCATCAAAATCCCGTCTAGCCGTTTGAAATAGCCCGCTAAAACCCCAACCGTGGTGCCAATCACCAGAGCCAAGATCATCGCGGTCCAGCCCACGGCAAGGCTGATACGCCCACCTTGCATGATGTTGGCCATGATGTCGCGACCAAGATTATCGGTGCCCATGGGGTGTGCCCAGCCGTATTTCGCGCCACTGTCAAAAATCGCCGTATAAATCGGGCGCATGTCTTTGTTGCGGATATCCAGCTTGCCTGGATCAACCCCCCAGAGACTTGGCCCAATAAGGCAGAACAATGTGATAAAAATCAGGAAGCAAAGGCCAAAAACAGCGCCTTTATGGGTCTTGAACTGGTCCCAAACGTCCCACCATTGATTGCGGGGCTTGGCGGTCATATCCATGGTTTCATCAGTCATAACGGATCCTCGGATCAAGCACGCCGTAGAGAATATCGGCAATCAGGTTCATCAAAACGATGAGGACGGCGAGTAGGAACGTGATCGTCATCACCATCGGAATATCATTGCCTTGCAGCGCGATAATCAACAGTTGGCCAAGGCCGTTCACCTTGAAAATCTGCTCGGTGATAATCGCCCCGCCAAAGATCGACGGAATGCCCAAGGCGATCACCGTGACCACAGGGATCATAGAATTGCGCAGCACATGCTTCATCACCACAACGCTTTCGGTCATGCCTTTGGCACGCGCGGTGCGGACGTAGTCTTGCGTGAGGTTATCGAGCATCGAGGCGCGCATGTACCGGCTGACTTGGGCTGTGGTTTGCAGGGCGAGCACCATCACGGGCATGATCATCTGCTTGAGCTGGAAGATGAATGTGTCCCAGTTTGTGACAACATGTGTGGTGTCATATATGGATGGTAACCACTTGAGTTGCACAGAAAAAATCACGATGAGCAACACGCCGCTAAAGAACGGTGGCACCGAGAACCCGATCATCGAGACGAAAGTCCCAGTCTGGTCAAAGACCGAATATTGCTTATAGGCCGAGATGATCCCGATTGGCAGCGCGATCAAGACGCCGACGATATAGGACATCCCAACGACCCAAAGTGTTTGCGGCAAACGCTGTGCGATCGTGTCGAAAACAGGTGAGCGCGACTGGAACGAAATAATCCGCTGCGCGCCGTCGGCAAAGTTGGTGCCAAACGCAGCGTCCCACCAGTACTGCGGCTCCACGATGAAAAACTGCTTGAGCCAAAGCGGGAAACGCACCCACCAAGGTTCGCCCAAACCAAGTGCGAGACGCATCTTTTCTTTGACCTCAGGTGGGATCGTGAGCGGCATCTGCGACATCGGATCGCCGGGGGCGAGTTCAAGCAGCATGAAGATCACAAAAGCAATGAACAAAAGCGTCGGGATCGACATCAGCAACCTGCGGAGTGTGAAGGTGAGCATGTTTAAGGCGCCTTAGTTTGGTGCTTTGCGGGGGAAGGAGGGCAGGGGAAACCTGCCCTCCAAATTTGTCAGTGGTAGGATTGGGCTTGACCCATCGTCCGCTTACTTTTCGCGGTACCAGTCAGCAACGTTCCAAAGCTCGGAGTCCCAAGTGTTCAGAACAACGCCGCCAAGTGTGTTGGCTTTTGCAGATACACGACCACGGTCAACCAGTGGCACGATGGTCATGGTTTCTTTGGTCAGCATGTCGTTCATCTTACGGGCCAATTCGCCACGCTTGTCGATGTCAGCAGTCGCACCAAGCTCGTCGATCAGCGCGTCATAAGCTGGATCGCAGAAACGGTTGATGTTCTCACCCTGCCACTGGCTGTCAGGCTTAGGCTCGCCACCACAACGGTAAGCTGCGAGGTAGGCTTGCGGGTCCGTGCCGTCGAAGTTGTTGGCATACATTTCCACGTCTGCGTAGAACTTCTGGAACGTGTCAGGCGAACCTGGGTCACCACCAAAGAACACGGACGCATCAAGGTTACGCAGTTCTGTTTCAACGCCGATCTGGCTCCACATATCTTTGATCAGGGCTTGGAAATCCTGACGCACAGCGTTTGTAGATGTCTGGAACAAGATTTTGAGCTCAACACCGTCTTTGTCACGGATGCCATCACCATTGCTATCGACCCAACCCGCTTCATCCAAAAGCGCCTTTGCGCCTTCGAGGTCTTGGGTCAAGCAGCCAGTGTTATCTGTGGAAGCATAGATTTCTGGACCAGGGACCAGGTTACAGGTTGGACGACCCGCCTGACCGTAGCCCACTTCAACCAGCAAACTGCGGTCAATCGCCATGGAGAGCGCGTGACGCACTGCAAAGTCGGACAAGAACGGATGCGGGTGCGCAACTGTTGCGCGCTCGCCCTCTGGCAAGTCAGGGGATGGGTTTGTCAGGTTCATTTCGATGCGCTCGACAAGTGTACCGAATGCGGAAATTGGTGTACCAACGCCGCCTTCAGCCATGGCTGCAAGCACGTCTGGCGCAAGCTGCATGTTCCATGCGTAGTCAAACTCGCCCGTTTCCATAACTGCACGACCCGCAGCAGTTGCGTCGCCGCCCCCTTTGAAGGTCACAGTTGCGAATGCTGGCTTTGCTGGGTCGCGGTAGTTCTGGTTGGCTTCCATCTGGATCACGTCATTCGTGCGGAAGTCAGTGACGACAAATGGCCCTGTGCCGATTGGCATAAAGTTCGCGTCTGTGCACTCAGGTGCTTTTGCGCCGAGGCAGTCAGCAAATTGCGCCGCTTGGATGATCGGGGACTGCGCGCCTGCGAAGGGGCCATATGGGTTTGGCTTAGGGCTATTGAACGTGACTTTGATTGTCAGGTCGTCGATGGCTTCAACAGATTGCACGCCGTCAAACTTGGATGCCTGTGCGCAACCGCCTTCTGGGTGCATGCAGTATTCAGCGGTGAATACCACGTCTGCGGATGTCACTGGAGTGCCGTCAGACCAAAGCAGGCCAGCCTTCAACTTCCATGTGATCGACGTAAGATCCTCGGACACGCCGCCGTTGCCGACAGTTGGGATTTCTTCGGCGAGGAAAGGCACAAGCGCGCCAGTCTCGTTATAACGTGCAAGTGGTTCGACAATCATCGACGCGGACTCAAGGTCCTTGGTGCCACCCGAAAGATATGGGTTCAAGATCGACGGCGCTTGCCAATAGATGATGTTGAGTTGACCGTCAGACCCGCGCTCCGCCATTGCCGCTGGGGCAAAAGCAAGAGAGGCGACTGCGCCCATCAATACTGTTTTCATTTTCATGTTTTAACTCTCCTAGTTGGTGCTCTTTTTTTTAACCTCGGGTCCCATCGTTTCATCGATAGGGGTTTATTCTTATGTCTCGTTGTAAAGGTGGCAGGCGGCAAACTGGCGCGGCTTCACCTCACGGTATTCGGGTTCAACCTCGCGGCAAATATCCATCACCTCAGGGCAACGCGTGCAGAAATTGCAGCCCTTGGGCGGGTTAGAGGGCGAGGGGACGTCGCCTTGCAAAATGATCCGCTCGGTCTTGCGGGCAAGTGCCGGATCAGGTTCAGGCACGGCAGACAGCAGCGCCTTGGCATAGGGGTGCAAAGGTTCGGCAAACAGCGTTTCGCGCTCGGCTAATTCAACGATTTTGCCCAGATACATCACCGCCACCCGCGTCGCGATATGGCGCACCATGGATAGGTCATGACTGATGAACAGATACGTCAGGCCGAACTTCTCTTGCAGGTCCTCCAGAAGGTTGACCACCTGAGCTTGGATCGACACATCAAGGGCGGCAATCGGCTCGTCGCAGACGATAAATTTGGGGTTTAGGGCAAGGGCGCGGGCGATCCCAATACGCTGCCGCTGCCCACCCGAAAACGCCTGCGGATAGCGTTTGGCGAATGCGCGGTTCAGGCCCACGGCATCCATCAACTCGGCCACTTTCTCGCGCTTTTCTTGCGCGGTCAGGGTGGTGTGTTCGTCCAAAGGCTCACGAATAATCGCCTCGACCGTCATGCGCGGGTTCAATGACGCTTGCGGGTCTTGGAACACCATCTGCATCATCGGGCGCATCTCGCGCAACTGGCTTTGCGGTGTCGATCCGATCTCGATCCCATCCATCGTGATCTCGCCAGAGGTGATGTCGTAAAGGCGCAGTACAGCACGGCCCGCCGTGGATTTTCCACAGCCGCTCTCGCCCACAAGACCAAGTGTCTCGCCTTCCATTATGTCGAATGTGATGCCGTCCACGGCCTTCACAGCACCCGTCTTGCGACGCAGCACCCCTGTGTGAATGGGGAAGTGCATTTTGACATCGCGCACGGATACGAGCGCCTTTTTCGGGTTATCCAGCATTGGCGACCTCCAGCGGATCAGCGAGGAGGCAAGCGGTATCGTGGCCCGCACCGATCTCATAACGCGTTGGCACCTTCACGGCACAAACAGGCATTGCCTTTGCACAGCGTTCACGGAATGGGCAGGACGTTGGCGCACCTACAACAAGCGGTGGCTGGCCTTCAATCACAGTCAGACGTGCCGCACGTTTGCCCGAAATCGACGGGATCGTTTTGAGAAGGGCGGCGGTATAGGGGTGCTGCGGATTGCTGAACAGCTCTTGCACGGGCGCATGTTCCACCACTTGCCCCCCATACATCACCATCACACGGTCCGCGATGCCCGCGATGACGCCAAGGTCGTGGGTGATCCATATCACGGCCATGCCCAGCTTTTCGCGCAACTCCTGCATCAGCTCCAAAATCTGCGCCTGAATGGTCACGTCTAGTGCCGTTGTCGGTTCGTCGGCGATCAAAACCTGCGGGTCACAAGCCAGCGCAATCGCGATCATCACACGCTGGCGCATGCCGCCCGAAAACTGGTGCGGGTAGTCGTCGAGGCGGCGTTCCGCGTCTGGAATACCGACAAGTTCGAGCAATTCCTGAGAGCGTGCAGCGGCTTCTTTCTTGGAC
>Ga0208681_1000471_pt1 | contig 11181 bp, 10 predicted proteins | sample Colrivmet1558A02_FD_187677 | JGI IMG/M metagenome (GOLD analysis project Ga0208681, IMG submission 187677) | Estuarine microbial communities from the Columbia River estuary - metaG 1558A-02 (SPAdes) (version 2) | ecosystem: Environmental > Aquatic > Marine > Intertidal zone > Estuary | place... | reverse complement strand
GATTTTGCGCTTCACCTGTGCGTCTTTGATGAATTCGTCTAGGTAGAGGTGCTCGATGCGGCTGGTATTGAAATAAGAAGCGCGGCGAATAATGCCGTGTACTTCATAACCTTTCTCTAAGAGAAACTCGGCTAAATAAGAGCCGTCTTGGCCGTTGATGCCGGTAATGAGTGCTGTTTTAGTCATAGGAAGAAAGTAGCCATTCAATGGCGTTTAATTTTTGGATGCCTTCGAAATTTTGCTCGGGCAAAATGGTATCGAGGGTGAGTAATAATTTGGGGAAATTATCTTTGAGTTGCTGCAATGGTTTGAGTTCGCGTTGCAAGGTCGTGTCTTGTTCTGTACGGTAGGCTACTTGAACGTAGAGTCTTTCATTGTTGGGCTTGAGTGCCAAAAAATCTACCTCTAGCTGATCGAGCACACCAACATAAACTTCGTAGCCCCTTCTGCGCAGCTCGAGGTAAATGATGTTTTCAAGGATGTGGCCGTAGTCTTGGCTGCGGTCGCCGGCCACATAACGTCTTAAACCCATGTCAACGGCATAATACTTCACATTTGAGTTCAAAACGCGCTTGCCTTTGAGGTTGTAGCGCCGCGCGCGATACACCAACATACTCTCTTCGATACCCGAAAGATAATTGGCTACTGTTTTGTGACTTATTTTGGTGCCAGCGGCATTAAGAGCGTTGGTCAGGTTCAGTACACTATGTACATTGCCGATTTCGGCAAAAACATAACGAATCAGGCGCTCTAATACATTTACTTCGTTAATATGAAGGCGTTTGACGATATCTTTTAACACAACCGAAGCATACAGCCCCTCTAAATATTGCATTTTTTGTGTGATGCCAAGCGAACTTGCATACGGAAAGCTCGTCTGTAAGTAAGCGTTGAATGCTTCCTCTTTGGAGCCTGCCGGATACGCGGTGTAATATTCGGCAAACGACAAGGGTAGCATTTTTAATTCGACATAGCGCCCTGTTAGCATTGTGGCTAGTTCACCGCTTAGAAAATAGGCATTCGAACCGGTGATGTAAATATCTAAGTGCGGGTTCAAGCGCAGGCTATTGACGACGCGTTCAAAGTCTTGGACATTCTGAATTTCATCCAAAAACAAATAGACAAAGGTATCTTTAGGCAGTTGCTCTTGAAGATGCGCATGTAAAGCGGTCGCAGTAAGGAGGTGGTCAAAAGCGAGGTCTTCAAAATTGATACTGACGATGTGCTGTGCAGCGACACCTTCCTTCAGTAGCTGAGCCCGAAACATCTCAAAAAGCGTGGATTTGCCGCAGCGGCGCACACCGGAAACCACCTTAATAAGTTCTTGGTTTTTCCAGGTGTTTAAAAAATGGATGTATGTGGGCCTAGCTATTTGTCTCATATTCCAAATTTAGAACATTTTTGACATATTTTTGGAATGTAATCCAAATTTAATACTAATTTGACCTGCTGATTTTTCATGGCTTCGCCCTTGCTACTCACAGTAGCTTTTTGCGAATTGGTTGGTAAAGCCCCGTGCCTATTGGCCTAGAGCGTCTTGACAAAGCTTTTCGGTACATTCACCGAAAAGGCGACTCCGAGCTGGCGTATCTCGATGATGACGCGCAAGGAGTTGAGCACCTGAACGGCAGTGCCGATGATGCCTTTGAAAGGCCCGCGCGTTACTTCGATGGCGGTGCCGGGCTCTAGCGCAATTGGCTCGAGGTCGGCAGCACCTACTTGCTGAAGCAAGATGCGCAGGTTTTGAATTTCGTGCGCTTGCACCACAGCTGGTTTGCCGTCGTGGCGCAAGACACCCGCCACGCTTGGCACGGTGTAGAGCCGCTGTAGTTGTGGAACTGTGCAACGCACAAAAACCACCGAATTGATGAGCGGCCGCTCGAGTTTTTTTTTGCGATCAGACCACTGCCGAATGGTGGTGTAGAGGGGTAAATAGACCTCTAGCTGCAGTTCGGTGAGGCGCTCTGCTACCTTCTTTTCGGCGAGGGTTTTGGTGTACACCACAAACCAGCTTAAAGTAGGGTCAGATGGGCGATTTGCACCTGTTGTTTCGGTATTTGCTGCAGCGCTCCTCATTGGTCTGAATCGTTGCAAATATAAACGTTTTCGCTTATTTGACCCTATTTTATGGATTTAATTTACATAATTATAACATACCTTATACGCTTCACGTTAAGGTAACATTGAATTTGTTACCTTTGTGAAAATATTGGCTCATGAAAAATTTATTCCTACTCGCTTGCTGTGTTATATTATTTAACACTTTTGCACAAGATTACAACCGCTCTTCATTGGGCCTTTCTATCGGCGGCCACGACGGCATGCACAACACCCTCCACACCACCCGTGTATACTCTTTTACACACTACGAAGCCAACTACCGCTACATGTTCAACAACCGCGTTGGCCTTAAATTCGATCTTGGTTTTGACAACTTTCAGTTCAAAGATGCGCACCCGAGCACCAAAGCCTTGCGCTTCAGCATCCAACCCACTTTTAACCTCACTGACCTACTTCACTTCGACGATTTTTCTTCCAAACTAGGTCTTCAACTCCATGTAGGCGGCGGTTATGCCACCATGTGGAACAAAACCCAACTTTCTGGCCCAGCCGAATTGTTCAATGCACAAGAAGGTTCAGTAGACGAAATGCTGCAAGCCATTGTGGGTCTCACGCCGCAATTCAAAGTTTCGGACAAACTCAGTATCAATGCCGACGTCAGCTTCATGGGCAATATTCGCCAAAACAACGGCTTTGACTTTGAAGCAACGCCAGTACAAGGCGGTGGTTTCAGTGGCTATTACGCCTCTGCTACCATTGGCTTTAACTACTACCTCGGCAAAGCCAAAACCCACGCCGACTGGACCTACACCCCACGCCTGCAAGCTGCAGACCTTGCCAAAATTGCCGAGCTCCAAAAGCAAGTAGACGCCCTCAAAACCCAAATGCAAAGCATAGATACCGTTGTGGAACGCTACGAAACACGCGTTGAGGTTTTAAAAGGTGACAGCGTCAAGGTGTACATCGACGACTCCAAAACGCTCGCTGACGCCGGTGTGTTTGAAGTACTTTTTGTGAAGGGTTCGTTTTACCTCAACATTGCTTACCACGGCACCCTCAACAACTTGGTGACTTACATGAACGCCAACCCAAGCCTCAAAATTGGCGTCATTGGCCATGCCGACACCGACGGCGAAGACGACGTCAATAACAAACTCTCTGCGGCCCGTGCCGAGGTGGTTACCAACTACCTGGTGTCAAAAGGAATCGCCAAAGAGCGCTTGGTCGTGAGCTTTAAAGGCAAGTCAGAAACCAAATACCCGGGCAAAACCTTAGAAGTTGACGCCGCTAACCGCCGCGTGAGTTTCTCGATCATTCGTTAAATTTGCGCTCACACCTTTCATTTACGCATGAAGCACATCCAAATGGTCGACCTCTCGGCCCAATACCAAAAGATCAAGCCCGCTATAGACGACGCTATAGCTGAGGTCATCAATACCACCGCATTCATTAATGGCCCCTCCGTGGGCCATTTTGCACAAGAATTAGGCGCGTACCTCGGCGCAGCCCACGTGATTCCCTGCGCCAACGGCACTGACGCGCTGCAAATTGCACTCATGGCTTTGGGCCTGAAGCCCGGCGACGAAGTCATTACCCCGAGCTTTACCTATATAGCCACCACAGAAGTCATTGCTTTGTTGGGCCTCACGCCTGTTTTTGTAGAGGTTGACCCGCAAACTTTTTGTATTGACGCTGCCGCAATTGAAGCAGCCATTACCCCGCGCACCAAAGCCATTGTACCGGTGCATTTATATGGTCAGGCTGCCGACCTCAACGCTATTATGGAAATAGCGCGCAAACACCAACTTTATGTAGTGGAAGACAACGCCCAAGCCATTGGCTCAGACTACCACCTCGCCGACGGCAGGGTTCAGAAAACCGGCACCATTGGGCATATCGGCTGTACTTCGTTTTTCCCGAGCAAAAACCTGGGTTGCTACGGCGACGGCGGCGCACTCTATACCCAAGATGCCGACCTCGCCAAAAAAATCAAAATGATTGCCAACCACGGCCAAGAACAAAAGTATGTCCACGACGTCGTGGGTTGCAACTCTAGGCTAGACACCATTCAAGCTGCCGTTTTGCGCATCAAATTGCGCCAACTAGACAACTACATCGACGCGCGCCGCGAAGTAGCTGCGGCCTACGATGCCGCATTTGCCCAAATTCCAGGAGTCGAAATTCCTTTCAGAGCTCATGACTCCAAGCACGTCTTTCATCAGTACACCCTCAAACTCAGCGGCCACAGCCGCGAGGCCCTGCAGGCGCACTTGCAAGCAGCGGGCATACCGAGCATGATTTACTACCCTATTCCGGCACACCGCCAAAAAATGTTTGCCGCTTTTGACTTGCAAAACTTGCAACTGCCCCTCACCGAACAACTTTGTGGGCAGGTCATCAGCTTGCCGATCCATACCGAAATGGACGAGCAGCAACTCAGCTATATTATCGAAAACGTTCTATCCTTTTTTAAATGAAAAACATTGCAGTAGTAGGAACCGGCTATGTAGGCCTTGTGACGGGCACTTGCTTTGCCGAAACCGGCAACATGGTCACTTGCATAGACATCGACCAAACGAAGGTCGAAAAAATGCAACAAGGTCAAATTCCGATTTACGAGCCCGAGCTCGACGTGCTTTTTGAGCGCAACATCAAAGCCGGCCGCTTGCACTTTACCACTGATTTAGCCAAAGGCATTGCAGACGCCGAAATCATCTTCTTGGCCTTGCCCACCCCTCCGGGTGAAGACGGCTCTGCCGATTTGTCTTACATTTTGGGCGTGGCTGAGCAACTCGGCAAGCTCCTCACCGATTTTAAAGTCATTGTAGACAAAAGCACCGTTCCGGTAGGCACCGCTGAGCGCGTTCACGCCGCCATTGCCGCCAACGCCAAAGTTGAGTTCGCGGTGGTGTCTAACCCTGAGTTCTTGCGCGAGGGCTACGCTGTTGCCGATTTCATGAAGCCAGACCGCGTGGTCATTGGCTGCTCAGATGCACGCGCCGCAAAAGTCATGGAAAGCCTCTACAAGCCTTTTGTGCGCCAAGGCAACCCTATCTATTTTATGGACGAAAAATCTGCGGAGCTCACCAAATATGCAGCCAATTCTTTTTTGGCCACCAAAATTACCTTCATGAATGAAATCGCTAATTTTTGCGAGGTAGTGGGTGCCAACGTCGACAAAGTGCGCATTGGTATTGGCGCCGACAGCCGCATTGGCAAGCGCTTTTTGTTCCCGGGTATTGGCTACGGCGGATCTTGCTTCCCCAAAGACGTTCAGGCTTTGGCCAAGTCAGGCACCGACCACCACTACGATTTCAAGATCTTACAAGCGGTGATGGAAGTCAACGAAGACCAAAAAACGGTTCTTTTCCCACGCATGCTCAACTTCTTTAGAGGAAACCTCGAAGGCAAGAAAATTGCGGTCTGGGGCTTGGCATTTAAGCCAGACACCGACGACATCCGCGAAGCACCCGCTTTGTACATGATCCGTGCCTTATTGGCTGCTGGCGCCACCGTTAGCGCCTACGACCCTGAGGCTATGGCAAACGTCAAAGGTATTTTTGGCGAGCAAATCAACTACGCCACAGACGAATACGCAGCGCTTTTACAAGCCGACGCGCTGCTTATTTGCACCGAGTGGAGCATCTTCCGCAATCCGAATTTTATTGCCATGAAAGACCTCATGGCCGACACCGTTATTTTTGACGGTCGCAACCTTTTTGATCTCGAAGAACTCACCGAAAAAGGCTTTTATTACAGCAGCATCGGAAGAAAAACAATACACAGAACCTCATGAAACGTGTTTTAATCACCGGCGCAGCCGGCTTTTTGGGTTCGCACCTTTGCGAGCGCTTTATCAAGGATGGCTATCATGTCATTGGCATGGACAACCTCATTACCGGGCGCCTCAAAAACATCGAGCATTTGTTCCCAATGGCCAATTTTGAATTTTACAACCACGACGTCTCTAAATTCATACACGTACCCGGGCAACTCGACTACATTTTGCATTTTGCCTCGCCAGCCAGCCCTATTGATTACCTCAAAATTCCGATTCAAACCTTAAAAGTGGGCTCTTTAGGTATTCACAATTGCTTAGGCCTGGCCAAAGCCAAAGGCGCACGCCTCATGATTGCCAGTACTTCTGAAGTATACGGCGACCCGAGTGTGCATCCACAGCCTGAAAGCTACTGGGGCAACGTGAACCCGGTTGGGCCACGCGGCGTTTACGACGAAGCCAAGCGTTTTCAAGAAGCCATCACCATGGCTTACCACACTTACCATGGCTTAGAGACTCGCATTGTGCGCATCTTCAACACCTATGGGCCGCGCATGCGCTTGAATGACGGCCGTGTGTTGCCGGCTTTTATTGGCCAAGCACTCAGAGGCGAAGACCTCACCATTTTTGGCGACGGCTCCCAAACGCGCAGTTTTTGCTACGTAGACGACCTCATCGAAGGCATCGTTCGCCTCTTGCACTCAGACTGCGCCGACCCCGTGAACATCGGCAACCCCGACGAAATCACCATTGGCCAATTTGCCGAAGAAATTATAGCCCTCACCGGTACCAGCCAAAAGGTCATTTACAAAGATTTACCCATAGACGACCCCAAGCAACGCCAGCCCGACATCACCAAAGCGCGTGCGCTTTTGGGTTGGGAACCACAAGTGGACCGCAAAGAAGGCCTCAAGCGTACTTATGCGTACTTTAGGAGTCTGTCTGAAGACGAACTGCGCCAGACCGACCACAATAATTTTGACCAATATATCACCAAATAATGAGCTATTTTGCCCACGAAACCGCCGTAATTGATGCCGGTTGCCAAATTGGCGAAGGCAGCAAAATCTGGCATTTTTCGCATTTAATGCCCGGTTGCACCCTGGGTAAGGGCTGCAACATTGGCCAAAATGTAGTCATTAGCCCAGATGTGGTGCTCGGCAACAACGTGAAGGTTCAGAACAACGTGTCTATCTACACGGGTGTGGTGTGCGAAGACGACGTCTTCTTGGGCCCTTCCATGGTATTTACCAACGTCATGAACCCACGCAGCGCCGTGAACCGCCGCGACAGCTACTTGCGCACCCACGTGGGCCAAGGAGCCAGCATTGGCGCCAACGCCACCATTGTGTGCGGCCACGACATCGGCGCTTACGCGTTTATTGGCGCCGGCGCGGTAGTCACCAAACACGTACCCGCCTACGCACTTGTGGTGGGCAACCCCGCCCGCCAAATGGGCTGGATGTCCGAATACGGGCACCGCCTGCAATTTGATACCGATGGGCGCGCCACTTGCCCCGAAAGCGGCCAACATTACCAATTAAGCAACGGATTAGTAAACAGAATAGATGAGTAAAATTAAATTTGCCGTAGTTGGCGCCGGGCATATCGGCAAGCGCCACGCCGAAATGATTCGCCGCGATGCAGAGGGCGAGCTTGTTGCGTTGGTAGACCCCCGCGGAGCTGAGGCTTGCGACGCCCTCGCCTTTGGCGTTCCGTTTTTCAACGACATCAACGACCTACTGGCCAGCAACCTTGAATTTGATGTTGTGAATGTATGCACGCCCAACGGCCTGCATGCCGAGCAAGCACTCAAGGCCCTCGAAGCCAAAAAACACGTGGTGTGCGAAAAACCCATGGGCCTCAGCACCAAAAGTTGCGAAGAACTCATTTATAAAGCACTACAGGTTTCTCGACAAGTATTTTGCGTCATGCAGAACCGCTATTCGCCGCCATCGGTCTGGATCAAAGACCTCATCGACCGCAAGGTGCTGGGCGACATCTATATGGTGCAGCTCAACTGCTACTGGAACCGCGACGAACGCTACTACAAAGCCGGCGGCTGGAAAGGCACCAAAGATTTGGACGGCGGCACGCTCTTTACCCAGTTTAGCCATTTCATCGACATCATGTACTGGCTTTTTGGCGACATACAAAATATCCAAGGCAAATTTGCCGACTTTAACCACAAAGACTACACCGATTTCGAAGACTCCGGCTTTGTGAGCTTCGATTTTGTCAATGGCGGCATGGGCAGCCTCAACTATTCTACTTCTGTGGCCAACCAAAACCTGGAGTCGAGCATGACCATTATTGGGCAAAACGGCTCAGTCAAAATTGGTGGGCAATACATGAACGAAGTAGAGGTGTGCAACATTACGGGCTACGAAATGCCTGAGCTCGCGCCCACCAACCCAGGCAACGACTACGGCCCTTACAAAGGTTCTGCTGCCAACCACAACTACGTCATTTCTAACGTCATCGATACCCTCAACGGCCGCACAGCCCCCACTACCAACGCCCTCGAAGGCATGAAAGTAGTGGACATCATTGAGCGCATTTACGAGGTGCGCGACGCACAATTTTCGAATTAATACAGCTTTCCTTCATGATTTACCAAGACCTCCTCGATAAAAACACCAAATTGGCCGTCATTGGCCTAGGTTATGTGGGTTTGCCCATAGCGCTCGAATTTGCCAAGCGCATTCAAGTCATTGGCTTTGATATCAACGCCGGGCGTATTGCCCAAATGCAACGCAGCGAAGACCCCAGCCGCGAGCTCAGCGCTGCTGATTTCCAAAACCGCGACATCACCTTTACCTCCAACATCGACGACCTCAAAGAAGCCACCTTTTTTATTGTGGCGGTCCCGACACCCATCGACGACACCAATTTGCCCAACCTCAAGCCCTTGCTTGGCGCCAGCCGCACCGTTGGCCAAGTGCTCAAAAAAGGCGACTACGTGGTGTTTGAATCAACCGTTTATCCTGGTTGCACCGAAGAAGACTGCATTCCGATCTTAGAAGAAGCGTCTGGGCTCAAGTTCAGAGAAGATTTTATGGTGGGCTACTCCCCAGAGCGCATCAATCCCGGAGACAAAGAACACACCCTGCAAAACGTCATCAAAATTGTATCGGGTTGTTGCGATGAATCGCTGGACCAAATTGCCCAAACCTACGAACTAGTAGTGGCGGCAGGCGTACACCGCGCCACGAGCATTAAGGTAGCTGAAGCTGCCAAAATTGTCGAGAACACCCAGCGCGACGTCAATATTTCATTGGTCAACGAGCTTTCGATCATCTTTAACAAACTCGGCATCAATACCTTTGATGTACTAGAAGCCGCCGGCACCAAATGGAACTTTCTCAAGTTTTACCCTGGCCTGGTTGGTGGCCACTGCATTGGCGTAGACCCCTACTATTTGGTGCACAAAGCCATGCAAGCAGGCTACCACTCCAAAGTGATCAACTCTGGGCGTTATGTCAATGACTCCATGGGCTTTTATATTGGCAAGCAAACCGCCAAAAAAATCATTGCCCAAGGCAAAATCATTCAAGAAGCACACGTCTTAGTAATGGGCGCTACCTTCAAAGAAAACGTCTCGGATATCCGCAATTCAAAAGTAATTGACGTCATTTCTGAGCTCAAGTCGTTTCAAATCAATGTAGATGTCATTGACCCGCAGGCCGACTCCTCTGAAATGGAACACGAATACGGCGTGAGCCTCACCACCACCCTGCGCTCAGACTACGACGCCATCATTTTGGCGGTCAACCACCGCGAATACATGACCCTCGACGAAGCGTATTTCAAGACCCTACTCAAAGACGGCAAAGGCATTTTTGTCGATGTCAAAGGCATTTACCGCAATCAAATTCAAGATTTAACGTATTGGTCGTTGTAAGATGAACTTTTCTAAACACATACTTGTTACCGGCGGAGCAGGATTTATCGGTTCTCATGTCGTACGCCGCTTGGTTCGAAACTACCCCAACTACCTGATTGTCAATCTTGACAAACTGACCTACGCGGGCAACCTCGAAAACCTCAAAGACGTCGAAAGCGCCACTAACTACCGCTTTGAGCGCGCCGATATCTGCGACGCGGCCGCTTTGCAACGCATTTTTGCCGACCACCAAATTACGGACGTCATTCACTTGGCAGCAGAAAGCCACGTAGACCGCTCCATCGAAGGGCCAATGGAGTTTGTCCTGACCAACGTTGTGGGCACCGTACAGCTTTTGCAAGCCGCGCGCACTGCTTGGGGCAAAGAACCCAACCATGTGTTCCATCATGTGTCTACCGACGAAGTATACGGCAGCCTCGGCGACACCGGCTTGTTCGAAGAAAGCACCGCCTACGACCCGCGCAGCCCTTACTCGGCTTCCAAAGCGTCGTCGGACCACTTCGTGCGCGCCTACTACCACACCTACGACCTTCCCATCAAAATGAGCAACTGTTCCAACAACTACGGCTCACACCATTTTCCAGAAAAACTCATTCCTTTGATGATCCACAACATCATCGAAAACAAACCTTTACCCATCTACGGCAAAGGCGACAACATCCGAGACTGGCTCTGGGTAGAAGACCACGCCAGCGCCATCGACGCTATTTTCCACAACGGACGCCTCGGTGAGTCCTACAACGTTGGCGGCCTCAACGAATGGACCAACCTAGAACTCGTGCACTACCTCTGCCAGTGCATGGATGAAAAACTCGGCCGCCCAGAAGGGAAATCTGCTGAATTAATCACCTACGTTACCGACCGCGCCGGCCACGACAAACGCTACGCGATAGACGCCACCAAATTAGCCACCGAACTCGGCTGGAAACCCTCCGTCACCTTCGAAGAAGGCCTCAACCTCACCATCGATTGGTACCTCGCCAATCAAGACTGGGTTGCAAAAGTGACGAGCGGCGACTACCAAGCGTATTATGAAAAGATGTATATTGGGAGGTAAATGAGCATCCTACAAACCCTCTTCGGTCCAAGCAAGCGCAAAACGCCTTTCGATTTATCGAAACTGGGCGTAGACATGCACTCGCATCTCATCCCTGGCATAGACGACGGCGCCCCTACGATGGATCACAGCATAGCGATGCTCAACAAATTTGCCCAATTAGGCTACCGAAAAGTAATCACGACGCCACACATCCTCGGTGAAGTGCATCCGAATACACCTGAAATCATCCTTTCGGGCTTAGAAGAAGTCAGAAAAGAACTCAAAGCCCTCCACATTCCGATTGAACTAGAAGCCGCTGCCGAGTACTACTGTGACGAAAGCCTTTTGCCGAAAATCAAAGCAAAAAACATCCTCACATTTGGTGCAAATTACGTG
>Ga0208681_1000394_pt1 | contig 12371 bp, 9 predicted proteins | sample Colrivmet1558A02_FD_187677 | JGI IMG/M metagenome (GOLD analysis project Ga0208681, IMG submission 187677) | Estuarine microbial communities from the Columbia River estuary - metaG 1558A-02 (SPAdes) (version 2) | ecosystem: Environmental > Aquatic > Marine > Intertidal zone > Estuary | place... | reverse complement strand
TTAAAGGGCATTGTTTTTGCAAAACAAGTCCACACTTTCTAGCTTCTAAATTAACTAAAGAAATATAACATTACAACAAAGCAGTGTTACATTTTTAAATAAAAATCTTTAACCAGTTCAATATATTCTGGAGTGTATTGGTGTCTGGCAGTTTCAATGGTGAGCTCTCGGTGGAGGCAGCGGGTTTTTTCAAATCCAAAAGCCATATAAGACCTTTTAAATGGGGCGTTTTTATTTCCTTTGACGTGCATTATTTCGTGGGGAAAAAGCCCTGCTTTGGCAGCAAGCGCTATAAAATCTGTGGACTCCTTAAAGGGAAGGACCAAGGCAAAAATTCCTGCTGGGCTCAAAAGGGTTACAGCCGCTTGCACCAACAGCGGGAAAGGCATCGTACTGCTTTCCCTCGCTGCCGCCCTAGCTTGATTGTCTAAATTATTTTCAGTATAAAAAGGAGGGTTGCTCACAATAAGGTCGTAAGTCAGTGCTTCTGCTTCCTCTATGAGTTCTTCTACATGGGCGTGGTAGCAAAACAATCGGTCTGCCCAAGGCGCATTTTCAAAATTAGCCACACATTGTTCGTAGGCTTCAGGAATGAGTTCCACACCGTCTATGGTTTCTGCAAGGCTTCTTTGGGCAAGCATAAGGGCTACTACACCTGTTCCTGCCCCAATATCTAGTATGCTGTTGGGCTGGTGAGAAATAGGTGCCCAAGCACCTAATAAGACCCCGTCTGTGCCAATTTTCATAGCACATTGGTCTTGTTCAATACTAAATTCTTTGAAAATGAAAGGGGCAGACATGGTACAAAAATACAGTTTATATGGGCTATTTCTAAAACTTTAATGCCTTATTCGAGTATTCCTGAATTCCTTGTTTCTGTCCCTATTTGGCCAGTGAGCGCGTCTCCCAAACGCAGCCGCATATCTGCAGCCAAAGATTGTATTTTGTTTACCACCTCTGGATGAAATTGCGCCACATTGGTGCGTTCGGCTTCATCTGTTGGCAGGTGGTACAATTCAATTTCCTTCATGTCAATAAAGGCGTATTGTCCAGGTAGGCCGTCTGCGCCTTGTGGCTGCCCAGCCATGGTTCTATAGCGGTGGGGAAAATACATTTTCCAATCTCCATAACGTACCCCAAAAAGTTCATTAACCCTGTAGTAAAAGAAATAGGCTTCTTGAGGGCTTTTTTGGCTTTCTCCGCTGAGTACCTGCATGACATCTTTTCCATCAATGGGATGATTGGGTAGTTTTCCACCTGTTAGTGCAGCTACAGTAGGCATAATGTCTATTCCCATAACAGGAGTGTGAACCAGGGTTCCCGCAGGAATTTTTCTAGGGTATTTCACTACAAACGGTTCCCTTTGTCCCCCTTCCCAAGCGGTACCTTTTCCTTCTCTAAAAGGTGTTGCGCTTCCTGCGTGATTGCCGTATGCGAGCCAAGGTCCGTTGTCTGAAGTAAAAATAACCATAGTGTCCTCCTCTAGTCCGTTTACTTTAAGGGCATTTAATATTTCTCCTACTGACCAATCCAATTCCATAATAACGTCTCCATATAGCCCGTTTTTGGACTTGCCTTTAAATTTTTCAGAAACATAGAGGGGTACATGAGGCTGGGGATGGGCCACATATAAAAAGAAAGGCTGGTCTTTTTTAGCGTGTATAAATGACACGGCTCTTTGGGTGAGTTGGGTAGTGAGTTGAGACTGGTCTGTGAGGGTGTCTAAAACCTGTCCATTCTCCAATAAGGGAAGCGCTTTAAAGTTAAAAACAGGGCCTTGTTGTGGGTGTAAAGGCCACATATCATTAGAGTATGGTATGCCAAAATAGTCTTCAAACCCGTGCTCATTTGGAAGAAATTCAGGGGCGTCTCCCAAATGCCATTTTCCATAAATAGCAGTAGCATAACCCGCTGCTTTAAGCATTTCTGCCATAGTGAGTTCTACTGGGTTTAAGCCTTTTTTTGCTTCTGGCATAAAAGCGTTGTGAATACCTATTCTATTGGGATAACAGCCAGTAAGAATTCCAGCCCTAGAGGCAGAACAAACAGCTTGAGGCGCATAATATTGGGTGAGCAGCGCCCCTTCTTTGGCCATTTGATCTAAATGGGGTGTTTCAAAATCTTTGGCACCATAAGCGCCTAGGTCTGCATAACCTTGGTCATCTGTAAGGATTAGTATAATATTGGGGCTTTTCTCTCGATTATTAGGGGTGTTGGCTACTTCTATAGGTGCTTGTTTACAGCCCGTTAAAAAGATTAAAAAAAGCCATAAAAAGGAAAGCTGCGTTTTCATAAGTGTGAAATTGATCACTTAAAGCTACGCAATATTTTTAGATGGGCTTAGGGGTTTTAGACCAACAGCACTAGTCGGCTCCTAAATATAAGGCTACAAGTCCGTCTGGAGTGGTTACCTCTATGGTATTGTTCTCGCGATCTACCTTAGTGATAATCTGGTCTGTAATGGGAATAAGTAATTCTTTGTCTTCTTTTTTGGCAATGAATAAAGCCTGACTTACAGTGTCATTTACAGCGGTAATCTGACCAATATCGCCATGGACTTTATCTAAAAGGGTGAAGCCAATAATTTCGTGGTAATAAAATTTATTTCCAGTGAGTTTTGGAAGTAAGCTTAGGGGTAGGAAGAGTGCTGCACCCATGATCTTGTCTGCAGCAGCTTCATCTTCTACGGCCTCAAAACGGACCCTGAGGAGGCTAGACTTATGAAGGGAACATTTTTCAATAAAAAATGGAACCAGGCTGTCTCTGAGAGAGACAAATACTGATTCCATGTTTTCGTATAGGTCGGGCTCATCTGCGTCTAGCTTTATGAGTACCTCTCCTTTAAAACTGTATTTTGAAACAATTTTGCCTAAGTAGAAACAATCTTCCTTACGCATCCTTGTTTTATATTAAGCTTCTTTGGTTTCTTCACCAGCTGCTTCTTCAGCAGGCGCTTCTTCAGTAGCAACAACTTCTTCAGTAGCAACCGCTTCTTCAGCAACAACTTCTTCTGTAGCAGCAACTTCAGTAGCGGCAATTTCTGCAGCTTCAGCAGCAGCAGCTTCAGCTTCTATTGCTTGTGCGTCAGAAACACGCTTTTCATTAACAGCTTTTTCAGCAGCCAATGCTTTTGCTTTTTCTACTTCTTGCTCTTGAGTAAGACCAGAAACTTTTGCAGCAACAGCAGCATCTTTTTCAGCCACCCATGCGTTGAATTTTTCTGCTACTTGCTCTTCAGTTAAAGCACCTTTTCTAAGTCCTCCTAAAAGGTGGTGCTTTAATAAAGCGCCTTTGTAAGACAACAAACGTTTTGCAGTGTCAGAAGGCTGTGCTCCATTAGTCAACCATTTTACAGCACCATCTACATTTAAGTCAATAGTGGCTGGGTTGGTGTTAGGATTGTAGATTCCTAATTTCTCTAAAAATTTACCATCTCTTTTTGACCTTGCATCTGCAGCAACGATCCAATAAAATGGTTTTCCTTTTTTACCGTGTCTTTGTAATCTAATTTTTACTGGCATATCACATTAATTTGTAGGGTGCCCGACCCTTGGTTATTAATTCTTTTTAGTTTTCTCCATTAAGAGGGTGCAAATATACCCTTTTTTTGTGATTTGCAAACTATCTGCTTTTAAATAATTAGGCTAGGTTGGCGTTGCCCCACAATAAAGGGTTAATAACTTCTTAAAACCCTCTTTTTCTTTACGATTCCTTTTGGTTATTTTTACCGTTCCCAGGCAAATAAGCACCCAAAGAAAATCACCCAGATGTATTTAATTTTTGACACTGAAACCACCGGCTTACCCAAGAGATGGAATGCCCCCGTAACGGATACCGACAATTGGCCGCGCTGTATTCAGATTGCCTGGCAATTGCACGACGCTATGGGAAACCTCTTGGAACACCAAGATTTTTTGGTTTCGCCAGATGGCTTTGACGTACCTTTTGAGGCAGAACAAATACACGGTATTTCTACCGCGCTTGCTCAGGACCAAGGACTTCCTTTGTTAGAAGTATTGGAGCGTTTTACAGCGGCTGTAGAAAAATGTCATTTTGTGGTGGGCCAGAATGTGGGTTTTGACCTCAACATTATGGGGGCAGAATTTCACAGGGCTGGGATAGAAAACACCCTAGCTCAAAAGCCTGTGTTAGATACTTGTACGGAACAGACCGCTATGATGTGTCAAATTCCTGGAGGTAGGGGAGGTAAATTTAAGCTGCCTACCCTGACGGAACTGCACCAACATTTATTTGGCGCGCCTTTTAACGAAGCCCACAACGCTACGGCAGACGTAGAGGCTACCACACGTTGCTTTTTGGAGCTACTCCGCTTAAAGCACTATCCGCTTGAGAAGTTAGGCGCTCCTGCAGACTATTACAACCAGTATCAGGCAGCGAATTCTGAGGCTGTAGCCGGTATTGGATTGAAGCATGTGAATTTAAAAAATGCATCGGCGGCGCTGCAAGCGCAAGCCCAACCAATAACTGCTGCGCCCACCAAACAGGATATTAAAGAAAATTTAGCCCAGTTAGAAGACACTGCTTTTGTTCACCTGCACAACCATTCCCAGTTTTCTGTGCTCCAATCCACCATGAGTGTAAAGGATTTGGTGGCTCAAGCGGCCAAGCAAAATATGCCTGCGGTGGCCCTTACAGACCACGCCAATTTAATGGGGGCCTTTCATTTTGTGAAAGAGGTCAAAGCGCACAATGCTAGGGTTAAACAGGCCCATAAAGAAGCGGAAGCAACGGGGACCCCTGAAGAAGGCAAAGAAATGACGCCAATTATTGGTTGTGAATTTTATGTTTGTGAGGACCATACAAATAAGCATGTAAAAGATTACGGGTATCAGATGGTGTTTTTGGCAAAGAACAAAAACGGCTATCACAATTTGGCCAAACTGTCTTCTATTGCCTATACCAAAGGATTTTATTATGTGCCTAGAATAGACAAGGCGCTTGTTGAACAGTATAAAGAAGACTTAATTGTACTCTCTGGAAATATGTATGGCGAGGTGGCAGCTAAAATCCTAAATACGGGAGAGCAGCAAGCAGAAGAAGCCCTAATTTGGTGGAAAGAGACCTTTGGAGCAGACTTTTATGTGGAGTTAATGCGCCACAGTCAGGAAGATGAGGACCGGGTTAATCAGGTGTTGGTGCCTATGGCTCAGAAGCATGGGGTCTCTTTAGTGGCTACAAACAACACCTATTATGCAGACCAGAAAGACGCAGAGGCCCACGATATTTTACTCTGTGTAAAAGATGGAGAAAAACAAGCCACGCCTATTGGAAGGGGTAGGGGGTACAGGTATGGATTACCCAACCAAGAGTATTTTTTCAAGACTGCAGCGGAAATGAAGTCGCTGTTCTCCGATATACCAGAGGCCATTGAAAATACCCATAAGATTTCCAGCCAAATTGAAGCTTTTGAACTAGCGAGAGAAGTACTGCTGCCTGCTTTTGAGATTCCAGCGGAGTTTAAGGTGGCAGAAGATTTAGAAGACGGTGGCAAACGAGGAGAAAATGCTTACCTCAGAGACATTGCCTATAAAGGCGCACTAAAGCGGTACACTGAAATTACGCCTGAAATTGAAGAGCGTTTGGATTTTGAATTGGACACCATTAGAAATTCTGGGTACCCGGGTTACTTCCTGATTGTGGAAGATTTTATTAGAGAAGCGCGTAATATGGACGTTTCTGTTGGTCCTGGAAGGGGTTCTGCGGCTGGATCTGTAGTGGCCTACTGCTTGTGGATTACCAATATAGATCCTTTGAAGTACGATTTGCTTTTTGAGCGTTTCTTAAATCCAGACAGGGTTTCTATGCCAGATATTGATATTGATTTTGACGACGAGGGTCGCGGTCGTGTCATGGATTATGTAATTAAAAAATACGGTTCTAACCAGGTGGCTCAGATCATTACCTATGGTACCATGGCGGCCAAGTCTTCTATTAGAGATACGGCCAGGGTATTGGATTTACCCCTCAACGAGGCAGACAGGATTGCTAAATTACTGCCCAATATGTCTAAACTCGCTAAGATTTTTAGCTATACTGAGGCGGAACTCAAGAAAAACTTTAGGGCAGAAGACTTAGATAAGGTCAACGAGCTACTCAATATTGCAGACGGTCCAGACCTGGAAGCTCAGACCTTGAATATGGCACGTATATTAGAGGGATCACTTAGGAATACAGGTATTCATGCCTGTGGGGTAATTATTACCCCTGGAGATATTACCAATTATGTGCCAGTGGCTACGGCCAAAGATTCTGATTTGTATGTGACCCAGTTCGACAACTCCGTGGTAGAAGACGCTGGATTGTTAAAAATGGACTTTTTGGGTCTCAAGACCCTGACCTTAATTAAGGATACGGTTAAAATTGTCAAGGCCAAGCACGACATTCAATTGGTGCCGGATGATTTTCCTTTGGACGACACCAAGACCTACGAGCTCTTCCAGCGCGGAGACACCGTTGGGGTATTCCAATACGAATCTGTCGGCATGCAAAAGCACCTCAAGGATTTAAAGCCTACTGTTTTTGACGACCTTATTGCCATGAACGCGCTCTACAGACCAGGACCAATGGAGTATATTCCTAGTTTTATTGGTCGTAAACACGGCGACGAACAAATTACCTATGACCTTCCTGAAATGGAAGAATACCTTAAGGAAACCTACGGGATTACAGTCTATCAAGAGCAGGTAATGCTCTTGTCTCAGAAGCTTGCCGGTTTCTCTAAGGGGGAAGCAGACGTACTGAGAAAAGCCATGGGTAAGAAAATATTTGCCCTATTAGAAAAATTGAAACCCCAGTTTTTAGGGGGTGGAGAAAAGCTGGGTCACCCTAAAGAAGTGCTTGAGAAAATATGGAAAGACTGGGAAGCCTTTGCATCTTATGCCTTTAACAAGAGTCACTCTACTTGCTATGCCTATATTGCTTATCAGACAGCTTACCTTAAAGCCCACTACCCAGCAGAATATATGGCGGCGGTACTCTCTAATAATATGAATGACATTAAGCAAGTGACTTTCTTTATGGAAGAATGTAAGCGTATGGGTTTACAGGTTTTGGGGCCAGATGTGAATGAATCCTTTTACAAATTTGCCGTAAACAATGCAGGAGCCGTTCGTTTTGGCATGGGCGCAATCAAAGGCGTGGGTCGCGGGGCGGTAGAGACCATTGTGGCGGAGCGAAAAGAAAGTGGGCCTTACAGGTCTGTTTTTGATTTGGCCAAGCGTATAGATTTAAGGGCAGCCAATAAAAAAGCTTTTGAAAACTTAGCACTTGCCGGAGGATTCGATTCTTTTGGAGGGGTTCACAGGGCGCAGTATTTTCACCCTCTGGGCGATGCCGGTACTTTTCTTGAAAAAGTCATTCGTTACGGTGCCAGATACCAGGAAAATGAAAACTCTGCCCAAGTGAGTTTGTTTGGGGAGTCTAGTGATATTCAAATTCCGGAACCTGAAGTGCCTCCTTGTCCAGAGTGGGGGACTATGGAGAAGTTAAAGCAAGAGAAGGAAGTGGTGGGGATATACATTTCTGGACATCCTTTAGACGACTATAAAACAGAAATAAACACTTACACCAATGCCAATGTGTCTTTCTTTAATGACCTTCCCTCTTATGTAAACAGGGAGCTGGCTTTTGCTGGTGTGGTGTCTGAGGTGCAACATAGGGTATCTAAAAACGGTAAAGGCTGGGCGGCCTTTACGGTAGAAGACTACGCAGACTCTTATGAGTTTAGGATCTTTGGTGAGGACTATTTGAAGTTCAGGCACTTTTTAATTCCCAACTCATTTATATTCTGTAAGGCCCTTGTGAAAGAGGGTTGGACCAATAAAGATACCGGTAAACAAGGAGAGCCTCGCCTGCAATACAACGGTTTTTATATGTTGCAAGAAATACTTGAGAATTTCACTAAAAAGCTCACCTTAAAGTTGCGGGTAGACCACCTAGAGGAAGCGCAGATTAAAGGAATTAAGGAACTTATTCAAAGCCATCCTGGAGATTTACCACTGCATTTTAGCCTTTATGAGATGGAAGAGAGTATTAAGTTAGATTTTGTTTCTCGCAGTCAAAAAATAGGGGTAACTACGGCACTTTTAGAAGCCCTAGAGGCTGCAGATGTACATTTCAGTCTAAACTAGCTATAAGGCTTCTTTATAGTTAGATAAGAAAAGGCATAGGCCAGAGGGAAAAATGGTAAAATAAATATGTAAATTTGTAAACAATTAAAAACATAGAATCATGGCATTAGAAATAACAGACGCTACTTTCGAAGAAGTAGTTTTAAAAAGTGACAAGCCAGTAGTTGTGGATTTTTGGGCAGCTTGGTGTGGTCCTTGTAGAATGGTAGGTCCTATCATTGATGAGGTAAGTAATGATTACGAAGGAAAAGCTGTCGTAGGAAAGGTAGACGTAGACGCCAACCAAGAATTTGCAGCTAAGTACGGCGTGCGTAACATTCCAACCGTTTTAGTATTTAAAAACGGAGAGATTGTGAGCAGACAAGTAGGGGTGTCTCCAAAGCAGGTTTACACAGACGCGATTGACGCAGCTATGTAATACACTGGTTTTGAAACCTGTATAAAAAAGACCCCGGCCAATGCTAGGGTCTTTTTTTATGTCCTTGATCTTAGAGAGAAAATATTTTATTTTTTTAGTATTTTTTGTTTGCACAATTAAATAAGCGGTGTATATTTGCAACCGCTAACGCGAGGTCTGGTAGTTCAGTTGGTTAGAATACCTGCCTGTCACGCAGGGGGTCGCGAGTTCGAGTCTCGTCCAGACCGCAGAAGCCAAAGCCGATTCATTTATGAGTCGGCTTTTTTGTTTCCTATATTCAAGGGTTTACAGACATTTTAGTATTCTTCGCTAAAATATCCCTTGGACTCATTATACTTTATAAAAGTACAAAAAAATAAATGTGATACATATTATTTTGGATTGCGAAGGTCACAAACCGAAGCAATCTATTAAACATAGTTGCAGTATATAGTATCAGGTCGTCCCCCTTTGTGAGGGGGAACTCCCAATTGTCTGGGAAATTACGTTACCTCACTTGTAGTTCCCTAAGAGAGTTACAACTAAGGTAATCTATAGATGTTGCATTAATTTATGGGTCAATAGGCAGGGGCTTAAACCCCTGCACTTTTTTGTTAAGTTGTTGGAATTGAGATTTACTGCAGGGTATAAATGCAGGGTTCTTTGACTAATAAAAATTAGTCTCATTATATTGAGAGTATTGGCTGCAAAATAAATCCTTATTAAATTTAATAAATAATTAAACCCAATCATATGAAAAACCTAACATTTAGTTTATTGCTATTGTTTTCAATCTCAATAAATTTTGCACAGACTGCGGATCAGCCGTTAAAACTTACATTTGGATTTAGTGCAATTGATGCATTTCCAACAAACGCTCAAAACCAGTACGAAACAGGTACTTTATTTGAAGATTATTTTAAAATCTCTGAGAATTGGAATTTAAATAATTCACCAAATTATTTTTCAGCATCTTATTTTTTAGAGGAAAGAATTTCTTTAGCCGTTAGAGGAAACTTAAATCAGATTTCTAAATTAGGAAAAACACCTGTAAGCAAAACTTATATGTCTCTTGATTTTGCGATTCAATATTCTCTTATTAGTGATGAAAACTTTAACTTATATGCTTCTGCTGGAGCTGGAAAATATTGGATGGATGTTCATTCGTCGGGAACAGTTAATGTTGGCTTAGGGGTTGATTATTGGTTTACGGATTCAATGGCTTTCACATTTGAAAGCAACTTTAAGCATACTGCTGCTTCATACGGAGTGCCTCATATTTATCATTCACTCGGTCTTTCTATCAGATAAGTTTTAAATTAAATCCTTGAATTAATAAGCCTTCTTAAGAGGGCTTATTAATTTTTCTCTCCAAATCTTACCATATTTTATCTATGAGAAAGCTGCTCTCCCTACTTAGCATCTTTGCTATAGTTTTATCCTGTTCTTCAGATGAAACCTCAACACCTGTTACACCACCACCTGCACCAATAGCTAAATATACTATTACCTTATCTGCAGGAGAAGGAGGAACAGTATCTACCACGGGAGGAGAGTACGAGGCAGGACAAACAGTAAATGTCACAGCTACCCCACAAGGAGAGTATGTGTTTACAAGTTGGTCTGATGGCAATACAAACGCCACAAGAACAATAACAATTGGCTCAAACTCAACCCTAACAGCCAACTTTGAGAAAAGGAAGTATCCTCTTACAATAAACTTTGAAGGAGAGGGTGAGGTAATAGAGGAGATAGTTAACTCTGGAAGAACAACTGAATATGATTCAGGAACTACTGTGAAGCTAACTGCCCAAGCAGCAGCTGAATGGGTATTTGTAGGTTGGACAGGTGATATTGAATCTACAGAAGAATCTGTTCAGATATTAATTGGAGAGCCTAAAGAGGTTACTGCCACCTTTGAGAAGAAGAAATACCCTCTTACAGTAAACATAGAAGGAGAAGGAGAAGTATTAGAAGAAATAGTAAATGCAGGAAGAACGACTGATTACAATTCAGGAACTACAGTTAAACTCACAGCACAACCAGAAGACGAATGGTTATTCACAGGATGGAGTGGAGATATTGGAGACATAGACACTACAGAGAATCCAATACAACTAAACATAATAGAATCCAAGACAATTACAGCCACTTTTGAGAAAAAGAAATATCCACTAACAGTAAACATAGATGGTGAAGGGGAAGTATTAGAAGAGATAATAGATGCGGGGAAGACAACAGATTATGATTCAGGCACTACAGTAAAGTTAACTGCTGTACCTGCAGAGGGATGGGAATTTGTAGGATGGACAGGTGATTTAAGTGGAAGTGCAAACCCTAAAGCACTGACTGTTTTTCAAGAAAAAAATGTTACTGCCGGATTTATTAAGAAAGAACAAGATGTTACCGCCCATGACTTTATGTGGAAAGCTATGAATTTGTGGTATTTCTGGCAAGCAGATGTGGCTGACTTATCTGACTCAAGATTTTCTACAGACAAGTCTTACAATGATTATTTACAAGCCCAAGGAGAACCAGATGCATTTTACAACGATAAATTATTGTTCTCTGAAGACCGATTTAGCTATTTAGCAGAAGACTATGTGGACTTAGTACAATCATTTCAGGGAATTTCCAGAAGTAACGGATTAGAATTTGGCCTAAGTCTTTTTGCCAACAGCGAAAATGTATATGGTTATGTCAGATACATTGTTCCAGGATCTAATGCGGCTACAGCAGATATTTCTAGGGGGGAAATATTTACAGGAGTAGACGGTCAGACTTTGAACTTAGACAACTATCAAAGCCTTTTGTTTGGAGACAATACAACCTATACCCTAAATATGGCCAGCATAGAAAATAATACCATAGCAAGCAATGGTAAATCCGTTTCCTTGACTAAGGAAGAAGGCTTGTCTGAAAACCCTGTTTTTCTGACTAAAGTAATTGAAACCAATGGAATTAAAGTAGGCTATATTGTTTATAATGGCTTCACAAGTAATTATAACGAAGAACTCAATGAAGCCTTTGGCACCCTAAAAGCTGCGGGTGTCACAGAACTGGTATTAGATTTACGTTATAATCCCGGAGGATCTGTAAACTCCTCCAGGCTTTTGGCCAGTATGATTTACGGAACAGACACCAGTAAATTGTACATCCAACAACGCTGGAATTCAAAAATACAACCACAGCTAAGCGAAAGTCAATTAAAAGATTATTTCGCTAATTCTACAGGAGAAAGTCCTATTAACACCCTTAATCTTCCAAGGGTATATATTATTGCTACAGGAAGCTCAGCCTCTGCTTCTGAATTATTGATCAATGGTCTGGATCCATATATGGAGGTAATACACGTTGGAAGTACTACTAGAGGTAAAAATGAATTTTCTATCACACTAGTAGACCTGCCTAGTAATAGCTTTATTTACAATGCTGATAAAGCTTCAAGTATAAATGCAAAAAATTCTTGGGGTCTTCAGCCATTGGTGGGTAGAAACGAAAATGCAGATGGCTTTTTTGACTATACTTCAGGATTTACTCCTGATCATGAAATTAGAGAAGTCCTTGGAAACTATGGGGAATTTGGATCACTTACTGAACCTCTTTTAGCAAAGGCTTTGTCTCTAATTACAGGGGTAAGCACCAGCAGTAGTGCTAGAACATCTTCTCTTGAAACTATGCCTCTAAATGAAATTGATCATTCAAAAAACCACACAATACTAAAGGAAAGAATGTATTTAGATAAAGATATTAGCTTAGAAATTAAATAATATTTCTAGATTCATACCAAAAAAATTAGGGCTCTTTAGAGCCCTAATTCTATT
>Ga0208681_1000393_pt1 | contig 12402 bp, 7 predicted proteins | sample Colrivmet1558A02_FD_187677 | JGI IMG/M metagenome (GOLD analysis project Ga0208681, IMG submission 187677) | Estuarine microbial communities from the Columbia River estuary - metaG 1558A-02 (SPAdes) (version 2) | ecosystem: Environmental > Aquatic > Marine > Intertidal zone > Estuary | place... | reverse complement strand
AGGAGGGTTTTACGGCGCCGCAAGCCGCGGGCGTTATCCACAGCGACTTTGAAAAAGGATTCATTCGTGCCGAGGTCATTGCCTACCAAGACTATGTGCATTATAAATCAGAAGCTGCGGTGAAAGAGGCAGGAAAGATGCGTGTCGAAGGCAAGGAGTACCGCGTAAAGGATGGGGACGTGATGCATTTCCGCTTTAACGTCTAAACCCGCGCCCTCAAAGGGAAAAATTGTTAAAAACTTCCCTCTAGAGTGGAATAAAACCGACGTTTTTGGCCATGAATTCAGAGAGGTAATGTGTAGATTCGCACATTCCCCATGGCTGAAACGACCCAATACACCGAAGACAATATTCGAAGCCTTGAATGGCAGGAGCACATCCGGCTCCGCCCAGGCATGTACATCGGAAAATTGGGGGATGGATCCTCGGCCGATGATGGCATTTACATCCTGGTTAAAGAGGTCGTCGACAACTCGATAGACGAGTTTGTCATGGGCGGTGGAAAGCACATCGAAATTGATGTGCGCGACGGGGTCGTCACCGTCCGGGACTATGGCCGCGGCATCCCGCTCGGTAAAGTCGTCGATGTCGTGTCCAAAATGAACACGGGCGCGAAGTATGATTCCAAGGCTTTTAAGAAATCCGTAGGATTGAACGGGGTGGGAACCAAGGCAGTCAATGCGTTATCCTCGGCATTTTCCGTTCAGGCCTTCCGCGATGGACAAACCAAATCAGCCCAATTTGAGCGGGGGATTTTGACGGAGGAAACGGGCATCGTCGAAAGCTCGGCCCGCAAAGGCACCAAGGTGGTCTTTGTCCCCGATCCCAGTATTTTCGTGAACTACCGCTTTCAGATGGAGTATGTGGAGCGGCTAGTTTGGAACTATGTGTACCTGAATCCCGGCTTGACCATCACCCTCAACGGAGAGAAGTTCTATTCCGAAAATGGCTTGAAAGACCTTCTCGCGAACAATCTGTCCGGCGAGGTCATGCACGAGATCATTCACCTACGCGGGGAAGATATCGAGGTGGCGTTGACCCATGCGGAACGTTCCCAGAGTGAGCAATACTACAGTTTTGTCAATGGGCAGCACACGACCCAAGGCGGCACCCACCAAAGCGCGTTCCGTGAGGCCTTAGTCGCTACCGTGCGTCAGCACTTTGGGAAGCAGTACGAAGCGGCGGATATCCGGCAAAGTGTGATCGGGGCGATTTCGATCAAGGTTATCGAACCGGTCTTTGAGTCCCAAACCAAGACCAAATTGGGAAGCAACGACATGGGTCCAGAAGGTCCCACGGTGCGCACGTTCATCGCCAACTTCCTGCAGACGGAACTGGACAATTTCCTTCACCGCAACCCGGCTGTCGCCGAAGCGATCCAGCGCAAAATTCTCCGCGCCGAGCGCGAGCGAAAAGAGCTTTCTGGAATCCAAAAGCTGGCCCGCGAACGGGCTAAAAAAGCCAATTTGCACAACCGCAAATTGCGCGATTGCAAGGTGCATTACAACGACATCAAGCACGAACGGCGCTTGGAAACCACGCTCTTCATTACGGAGGGCGATTCGGCATCCGGTTCCATTACAGCTTCCCGCGACGTGCAGACTCAGGCGGTTTTCAGCCTAAAGGGCAAGCCCCTGAACTGTTACGGCCTGACCAAAAAAGTAGTCTACGAAAACGAAGAGTTCAACCTCTTGCAGGCGGCCCTGAGCATTGAAGACGGCCTAGAAGAGCTGCGCTACAACAATGTGGTGGTAGCCACCGATGCTGACGTCGATGGCATGCACATTCGCTTGCTCTTGATCACCTTCTTTTTGCAGTTTTTCCCCGAGCTCGTCCGCGAAGGCCATTTGTACATTCTTCAAACACCGCTCTTCCGCGTACGGAACAAACAGAAGACGATTTATTGCTACGACGAATCTGAGAAGCAGGCGGCCATGGCCGAATTGGGGGTTCGCCCCGAGATTACGCGCTTTAAGGGCTTGGGCGAGATCTCTCCGGGGGAATTCAAGATGTTCATCGGCGAGAACATTCGCTTGGAGCCCGTCATGCTCGGAAAAGAACAAATTGACGCCTTGCTGGAGTACTACATGGGCAAGAATACCCCAGAGCGCCAGGAATTCATTATTGACCACCTGAAGGTGGAAAAAGACCTCGTAGACCATGGATGATCGGATGCCGGAAGATCCCGAAATGGGATTGGTCGTGGGTTCGGAAACGGGGGAGGAGATGCGCCCGGTGGAATCCCGCGTTCGGGGAATGTACCGCGAGTACTTCTTGGATTACGCCTCCTATGTCATTTTAGAGCGCGCCGTGCCCGCCCTGATGGATGGGCTGAAGCCCGTCCAGCGCCGCCTAATGCATGCACTGAAGGAAATGGACGATGGCCGCTTTCACAAAGTGGCCAATGTGATCGGGCAGACGATGAAGTACCACCCTCACGGGGATGCCTCCATCGGCGATGCCCTGGTACAGCTCGGGCAGAAAAATCTACTGATCGATACCCAAGGAAACTGGGGAAACATTTACACGGGGGACAGCGCCGCGGCAGCGCGATACATCGAAGCGCGGTTGAGCAAATTTGCGCTGGAGGTCGGCTTTAACCCGAAAATCACCGAGTGGCAGGCGAGTTATGATGGCCGCGGTCGCGAACCCGTGGCATTGCCAGTCAAATTCCCGCTCTTACTGGCTCAAGGGGTCGAAGGCATTGCGGTGGGCTTGAGCACCAAAGTCCTTCCGCACAACTTCGTGGAACTCATTGACGCTTCGGTGGCCCACCTGCGCGGGAAGAAAGTGGAGATTCTCCCGGATTTCCCCACCGGGGGCATCGCAGATTTTTCCCAATACAACGACGGAGAGCGCGGAGGCCGAATTCGCGTCCGAGCCAAAATCACGGTGGACGACAAAAAGACCCTGGTGATCACGGAACTACCCTTCGGAACGACCACCACGAGCTTGATTGATTCCATCATCAAGGCCAACGACAAGGGTAAAATCAAAATCAAAAAGATCGAAGACAACACGGCGGAGCACGTCGAAATTGTCCTTCACCTGGTCCCAGGCGTTTCCCCAGATCAAACCGTAGACGCTTTATATGCCTTTACGTCCTGCGAGACGGCCATCAGCCCATTGTGCTGCGTCATTGAGGACGATAAGCCGCTGTTCACCGGCGTTTCGGAACTGCTCAAGCGTTCCACGGAACACACGGTGGACCTACTCCGAGCGGACCTAAACATTCAACTCAACGAGCTTCAAGAGCAATGGCATTTTGCTAGCTTGGAAAAGATCTTCATCGAACAGCGGATTTACCGCGATATCGAAGAAGCGGAAACCTGGGAGCAAGTGTTGGAGAACATTTGGGAGGGCTTAAAGCCCCACATTGGTCATTTGCTTCGAGAAATCACAGAAGAAGACATCGCACGACTGACGGAGATCAAGATCAAACGGATTTCCAAGTTTGACTCCAACAAGGCGGACGACCATTTGGCCTCGTTGGAAGGGAAGATTGCTGAGGTGAAAAACCACCTCGAGAACCTGGTTGAATACACCATCGAGTACTTCAAGAACTTGAAGAAGAAATATGCTGCTGGACGTGAGCGCAAAACGGAGATTCGAAGCTTCGATACGGTCGTGGCAGCCAAAGTGGCCATGGCCAATGCCAAGTTGTACGTGAACCGCGAAGAGGGTTTTATGGGTACCGGCTTGAAGCGCGACGAGTTTGTGTGCGATTGTTCTGACCTGGATGACATTCTAGTCATCCGAAAGGATGGCACCTTGGTAGTGACGAAGGTGGATTCGAAGAAATTTGTCGGCAAGGACATTTTGTACCTCGGGGTCTACCAAAAAGGCGATGACCGGACCGTCTACAATCTGATCTACCGCGATGGATCCAAGGGTGCCAGCTTTGCCAAGCGCTTTGCCATGACAGGGGTGACCCGAGATAAGGAGTATGATTTAACACAGGGCTCTAAGGGTTCTCAAGTGCTCTATTTGTCCGTCAATCCCAATGGTGAAGCGGAAACGGTCACCGTACACTTGCGTACTATTCCCAATTTAAAGAAGCTCAAATGGGATTTGGATTTTGCCGAATTGTCGGTGCGTTCACGGAGCGCCCGCGGGAATACGGTGACCAAAAATTCGATCAAAAGAGTGGAGCTCAAATCCGAAGGAGTCAGCACCCTCGCTGCGCGCAAACTTTGGTTTGATGACGCCGTACTAAAAATCAACGATCAGGAGCGGGGTCGCCTTTTAGGCGCTTTCCGTGGAGAGGATCGCTTGCTCCAAGTAGAGAAAAGTGGACGCTACCGGATTTTTATCCCCGAGCTGACGACGCATTTTGATGAAGCCCCCTATTTCCTAGCCAAATGGGAATCAGAGGCCCCCTATGCCTTGGTCTACTATGATGGGGAACGGGAGAAGCACATGGTCAAACGCTGCATTTTGGAGCCCAAAAATGATCAGTGGGATTATTTGATTTCAGACCACGCACAGTCCGAAGTCTTGGTCCTAAGCGCGGCAGATCATGTTGAGGTCTCCGTTCATTTCCGGAAAGTAAAGGGAAAAGAAAAAGAGGCCGAAACAGTGCATCTCCAGGAGTTTATAGCCGTAAAAGGCTGGAAAGCAGCGGGAAATCAGCTGTCCGCGTGGCCCGTAAAAAATGTGCTCATCCATCGCGAAGCCTGGACCATGTCCGAAGAACCGACGGAATTGAGCCCAGAGCCGGCTGAAGGGCCAGGGGAAGAGTCGGATAAACCGATGGGAGCTTCCTCCCAGCCGCGTGTAGAAGCCGCTACGTCCCCCGCAGAGGAGCACTTCGAAAAAGCTCCTGATCCGCATCCCACCGTCTTGGAGTCCTCCATGGAGGATGCAAGGCCCACCGCCGTTACAGCGGAAGAAATTCCTGTTCCGCCCCCTGCGCCGAGCATCACCTTGGAAGTGGTAGATTTGACCACTGAGCCCCGCAGCCCCGAGCCCCCTGTTAGCCCGACGCCTGAAGTCGAGGACGACGTGGATCAAGAGGAGGACGGTCAGTTCACGTTAAAATTCTAAGGATGAAAAAGAACCTTTTGGTAGCCGCGGTGCTGTGTGGATTCACAGCGCTCGCCCAGCCTAGCAATGACAGCTTGAATATGCGCGCCTTGCTGCATTACCCTGTTTCACAGTGGGGCATCTCAGGGGCAGATCCGGATTGCGCGGATATTTGGGGTTATGCAGACAGTGCATCCGGGACCGAATACGCCATCATTGGCAACCGCAAAGGGACCTTAGTGGTTGACGTAACCACCCCTTCTAGCCCCAGTAATGCTCTTTGGGTGCCCGGGACCAACAGCCTGTGGCGCGATATCAAAACGTGGGACCACTATGCATACGTGGTGCACGATGTGCCTTCCGGCGCCAATCCCCCTTACAACGGTTTGCTTATTATCGACATGGACAGTTTGGCCCAGAACCGCTGGAAATTCCTCAAGCTTCCGGTTCCCCGCGCCAATGGCCAAGTGGATACCCTAGCCCGTGCGCACAACCTTTTTGTGGACGAGAACGGTATTCTCTACGCGTTTGGAAGCAATGTCGGAGCGGGAGGTGCCATCCTGATTGATGTGGCCACAGATCCTTGGAATCCCGTCACCGTAGGTCTGTACGATGGGCACTACTTCCACGATGGGGTGGCCCGCCACGACACGTTATACGGGGCCGCCTTGTATTCTGGCGTAGTGGTCGTCAATGTCACACTCAAATCCAACCCCCAGGCGGTCACCAGTTGGGCGACTCCCAGCAATTTTGCCCACAATTGTTGGCTCAGCGATGATGGAAACACGATTTACACGACCGACGAGGTGGCCAATGGCTACATCACGGGCTACGATATTTCGGACTTGAGCAATGTCGACGAACTCTGGCGCCACCAAGTGCAGCCTAATACGTCACTCATTCCACACAATGCCCACGTGGCAGGCAACCAGGTGGTGACTTCGTATTACACCTTTGGTGTCCATGCTCTGGATACGGAATTCCCCGAACTGCCTGTATTGGTAGGTTACTATGATACGTCGCCCTTTACGGGTGGGGGCTATTTTGGCAATTGGGGCGCCTATCCCTATTTGCCCAGTGGCCGGATTCTGGCCTCCGACATGGAGGAAGGCCTCTTCATCTTGGAACCTGAATACCCCGAAGTCAGCCGTTTGAAAGTGCAATTGGGGCACATTAACTACGCCGTTGGCACCAACGTAACCTATGGAAACATCACCTCCAAGGATTTTGTCTATTGGAAAAACAGTGGCGACACCTTGTATGCAGATGCAGATGGGGTCGTGGTATACAGCGCTGCACAAGCCACCAACGATACCTTGATTTACCCCTTTGAGTACCAAATGGGCATGCCCGGCGTAGGCTTGGGCGATGACAGCTTATTTATCAGTCTGGCGTCTGGCTTGTATCCGCACGATACCTTAATTGGCTCTTGGTCTTGGTCGGTGGACGAGAACGATCCCGCCCCCTTCACTGTGAATACCGCTGAGGATCATTGGACGCTCGTTTGTGGCGAAGTTCTATTCCCAAACCTAGTACTCAGTGTATTTAGCCTCGATGGTAAAGAAGTTTGGAGCGATGCCTGGACGCGAAACCGGAGCTTCACCATTCCCTTCCCAGAGAGCAAGGGCTTGTATGTTTTGAGTTTCCGAAGCCTAGACGGGCATGAGGGTGCGATTCGCATCCTTCGACCATAAAAGGCAGCAGTTTGCATAAAAAAGCCCGGCATCGCCGGGCTTTTTTGTTTGGGGATGTAGGACCTAGCGAACGTAGTACAGTACTTGGCCCGTTTGTTCAAAGCCTTCTTGGATATTCAACGTGATTTTTAAGTGGTCCCGTAGCCATTCCGGATAGTTGGGAACCTCTAGAGGACGTATGAAGGAAATGTAGGATTTGTCAATGACCTGAGCGAGTGCTGGCATCCAGCTGGCGAAATCCAAGATCAATCCATACGTAACAAAGGGTATATCTATGTTCCGCCGGTTCCAACTCTGTGTTGCGATGTCTACGCTCCCCATGGCCATCGTTCCCAGGGGCAGTCCAAATATTTGGTTTTCAAACGAAATGGATTGGACGAAGATGCCTTTTGTGCTGTCTGTAAAGTCGATGTAGCGAACGAGTAAGAGTTCTTGATTCCCCTTAAAGTAATGCGTCTCTTTCGCTCTAAAACGCGAAGACATGTCTTTGCCCGTCTTCGCGTTGAATACTTCGTACCGAATTTCTGAGACCTTGTCCGATTGCTCCGGGAGGTAATACCGCTTTCTGAATTTGGGCTTGACCTCACGCCATTCCTTGGAAAAATAGACGGAACACGACGCCAACATTGTGGCCAAGAGTGTGAGCATGAACAGCCGCGAAGCATTGCGCAAAAACAGTACTTTCATGGCGATGAAAATAACGGGAATTATTGGAATACTTGCCCTGGTCGTTTCTGTTGCCAGCCCTGCGTTAAAGGCCCAGCAGCCGAGTTCGACCATTCCCTTTCAATACAACAACGGAACGTTTGATACGGTGCATGTCTTCTTTGGGAATGACCCCAAGCTCAGCCCGCCCATCCAGCTATTCTACAGCCATATGAAATTAGGCTTACCCCTGAAAACATGGGGACCCGGAACGGGCGGGTTTAATGCCACCTACTTGAAGTTGAAACCAGATTTGACATTTCACTTTGTGGACCTGGACCTAGGTCAGTCGTTGACCAAAGACTACGTGCGCAATCAGTGGGGATTCACCTATGAATACCATCTCCCTTGGACCATCCAAAGCAGAAAGCGCTCTGGTCCCCTTGAAGTGGTTGCCACCGTTGGAGGGCCGAAAGGCGCCATTTTTTCCGGGGAGGCGGTTCGCATGCCCTTCACCTCCCAAGTGGTGATTGCGAGGTATGCAGGGCTAAAGCGCGAAACCGTTCTTATGCAGAATAGCCAAGTGTACCATGCGGCAATAATCGGGATGTCTTGGAGTCAATATTCCACGGCGTCTACGTTTCAGGTCAGTGCTGCAAAAACAGTCCGAAGTGCAGAGATTATTCGGCATAAAATAGCCCTCAAGATGCCGCTCTATAGATATGGTTCGGGCATGCCTGATGCAGGATCTATCACGTCCTTTCTCGGGGCGACGTTTGAGTCGAGTTACCATTCAACCGCGGCCATTGTCAATCCTTTTTCATCGGCGTTGAGGCGGATAGAACAGCAGGGTTTTATGTGCATTGGGATGACCATGCATCCCTTTCTGATCAACAACCGGCCAGTGTTTACCATTGATTTTGGCGGAGGTGGCAAAATCTGGAGCATCGGACTCCATCGATTTGGGCGAGAAACGGTGCGCTTAGGGGAAGCCTATTACCGGAAGAAGGTCCAAGTTTTGGACAGCCCCTTTTAATGATTCCAGCGCCTAATGAAATGCGCCAGCCAGCAAGCGTTTAGAAATTCGGCTTGAACAAATAGCGGCTGTAGAAGTCATCAATGGCTTGAATGGCCTCTTCCGGACTGTCCACAAGTTTCATGAGGTTCATGTCGCCATCGCTAATCAGATGGTTGCCGCCCAGCGTGCTTTCCATCCAATCTATGAGGCCTTTCCAATAGTCTTTGCCGACTAATACAACCGGGAACTTGCCAATCTTCTTGGTTTGAATTAAGGTGATGGCCTCAAACATTTCATCCAAGGTTCCAAACCCGCCAGGCATCACGACAAAGCCCTGGGAGTACTTGACAAACATGACTTTTCGAACAAAGAAGTAGTCAAAATCCACACTCTTGTCCAAGTCGATGAAGTCGTTGGGCTTCTGTTCATGGGGCAACTCAATATTGAGGCCTACAGAGGGAGCGCCCACTTCCATGGCACCGCGGTTGGCGGCTTCCATAATGCCGGGTCCACCTCCACTGATGATGCCATAGCCTTTTTTGCCCAAACCTTCGGCAATGCGCTGCGCATCATGGTACCATGCATCATCTTCTTTCAGACGAGCGGATCCAAATATGCTCACACATGGTCCAATGCGGGAGAGGCGTTCGTAGCCCTCCACAAATTCAGACATGATTTTAAAAATGGCCCAAGAATCATTGGTGCGCTGTTCGTTCCAAGACTTGCGTTTGAAGGCCCTGGAAATCGGTTCATTGGAGTTGGTGGCCATAGAATAAGGTTTAATCTTTAGAAGGTACGCCAACTTCCCTAGAGTTGGTGCCTTGGGGCTAGTTTTGGCTAACCTGCAGGGCTCGCGCAATAAAGGGCGCGGTCAAGCTCACGGTAGACATAGCCAAGACTTCAGGGGTGCCGACGGCTACAATGCGTCCGCCTCCTGCACCGCCTTCGGGGCCGAGGTCAATCATGTAGTCTGCTTGGGTCATTACATCCACATTGTGTTCAATGATGAGAGCGGTATTGCCTTTTTGCACCAAACGCTGAATCACTTTCATTAATATGCGAATGTCCTCAAAGTGGAGCCCTGTTGTGGGTTCGTCGAGGATGTAGAGCGTTCGACCCGTGTCGCGTTTACAAAGTTCCGTGGCCAACTTGATGCGTTGGGCCTCTCCACCACTCAGGGTGGTGGATGGCTGCCCCAACGTAATGTAGCCCAAGCCTACATCCACGAGCGTTTTCAGGACCTTTTTGATTTTTGGAACCGCTTCAAAGAAGGGGAGAGCATCTTCAATGGACAAGTTGAGCACGTCCGAAATGCTCTTTCCCTTGTAGCGAACCTCTAAGGTCTCCCGGTTGAAGCGCTTGCCCTGGCAGGTTTCACAGGGGACGTAGACATCCGGAAGGAAGTTCATTTCAACGGTACGCATGCCGCCACCCTGGCAGGTTTCACAGCGTCCCCCTTTAACATTGAAGGAGAAGCGGCCCGGAGCATAGCCTCGGACTTTAGCCTCCGGGAGTTCTGCAAACAGCTTTCGGATGTCATTGAACACATTGGTGTAGGTGGCCGGATTCGACCGCGGGGTGCGCCCAATGGGACTCTGGTCCACATCTATGACTTTGTCGATGTGATCCAATCCCTCCAAGGTTTCGTAGGGAGCGGGCTTGGTTAGAAGTCCATGCAAAGGCCCGGCTAGGGCAGGGTAGAGGGTGTGGTTGATCAAGGTGGATTTTCCCGAACCAGACACGCCGGAAACGACGGTCAACGTACCGAGTGGAATCGCCAAGTCGACATTTTGGAGATTGTTGCCTGTAGCTCCGCGAAGGTGCAAGAACTCCCCAGAGCCGGGACGGCGTTCGGTGGGGATAGGCATGCGCAGTTCGCCGCGCAAGTATTGGCCCGTCAAGCTCCCCGATTGGGAAACGGTTTCAAACGAACCTTCTGCCACAATCCGCCCCCCGTGTAAACCGGCTCGCGGCCCCATGTCCACAATGTGGTTGGCTGCACGCATCATGTCCTCGTCGTGTTCCACAACCACCACCGAATTCCCGAGGTCGCGGAGGCGTTCTAGACTTTGAATCAAGCGCATGTTGTCTCGCTGGTGCAAGCCGATGCTCGGTTCGTCCAAAATGTAGAGGACATGCACGAGTTGTGATCCGATTTGGGTGGCCAAACGAATGCGTTGCGCTTCACCCCCGCTCAATGTCCGTGTACTACGATTTAGGCTGAGGTAATGCAAACCTACATCCACCAGAAAGCCCAATCGGGTTCGCAGTTCTTTCACAATTTCACCCCCGATACGGGCTTGAGAAGAACTTAATTGGGGCAGCAGGGCATCGAGCCATTGGGCCAAATCGCCCAAGCCCATGGCTGCAAGATCTGCGATGCTCTGGTCCAAGATGCGGAAGTGCAAGGATTCGCGCTTCAGGCGCTGTCCTTGGCAACTTGGGCAGACCTCTTCGACCATAAAATCATCGGCCCAACGCTGCAGGGTTTTGCTCTGGCTTTCGTTCTTCTGGGACTCAATGAAAGCGACGAGTCCTTCGTATTGAATGTTGATTTTACGCGTCACGCCGACCGTCTTATTTGTCGTCGTGAAGGACTCCTCGTGTCCATGCATAATAGCGTGCTTGCCCTCTTCAGGAATCTGCTCCCAGGGGGTGTGCAAATCAAAGCCAAAGCGAATGCCTAGGTACTCCATCTGCTGGAAAATCCATGATCGCCGGTACGTCCCTAACGGAGCGAGGGCGCCGTCGTGCAGAGTGAATTTTGCGTTGGCGACGACTTTGTCCATGTCCACCACCTGAACTTGGCCCAAGCCATGGCACTGCGGACAAGCTCCCTTGGGGGAGTTGAAGCTAAAGCTGTTGGGCTCCGGTTCCGGGTAGGAGACACCCGTTGTGGGGCACATGAGGTGTCGGCTGAAGTGAACGATGTCCTCGCTGTCGTAATCGGCGACCAAGATGTTCCCTTTGCCGAGGCGCATAGCCGTGACAATGCTCTTTTTAATGCGCTCTTCGCTCGAATCCTCGACGACAAGACGGTCAATGACGATTTCGATGTCGTGGGTTTTATACCGATCCAACTTGAGGCCGCGGGTGATGTCCGTCCAGGTTCCGTCGATGCGTGCGCGGAGGTATCCTTGCTTGGCCATGGTCTCAAATAATTCGCGGTAATGGCCTTTGCGGGACTTGACAACTGGGGCGAGTAGGGCCATGCGGCGACCCAAAAAACGCTCCATGATCTGGCGGCGAATTTCATCGTCCGTGTAGCTGACCATGGGTTCATTTGTCTCCAAGGAATAGGCGGTCGCGGTACGGGCAAAGAGCAAGCGGAGGAAATCATAGACTTCTGTTACCGTGCCCACCGTGGATCGAGGATTTCGGTTGGTGGTCTTCTGCTCAATGGCAATGACCGGACTTAATCCTTCGATGCGGTCCACGTCGGGACGCTCCATGCTTCCCAGGAACTGGCGGGCATAGCTGGAGAAAGTTTCCATGTACCGGCGTTGGCCTTCAGCGTAGAGGGTGTCAAAGGCTAAGGAGGATTTGCCGCTGCCACTCAGCCCCGTGATGACCACGAGGGCTTCCCGTGGGATGGTAACGTCGATGCCATGGAGGTTGTGCTCGCGGGCACCGAGGATTTCAATTTTTCCAGCCATAGCCTTCTTAACGTGCCGGCGAGCCGGAGGTTTGGTGGACGGCAGAAACCGGAACGGCAATCCATAGCGTGTCTCCCTGAGGGGCACTTAAAAAAGCCTCCCTCAACCAGGGGTTGTGGCGCTTGAGTTCATTGTAGCTCCAACCAAATTGATGGGCCCATTCTCCCCAACTGGATACCGCGCTGTCGACGGGCACATGGCGGTGTTCCCATGGGGCATCGTAGTCGGCCGGACTCAGGTCAAAGCCATAGGCCCGCGGCTGCTGCATGATGCACTTGAGGGCTAAGATGCGAAAGACATAGCGTTTTGTTTCTTCATTGAGGAGGAGGTCGTAGTACTGATGTTCGGCCTGGCGGTCCATTTG
>Ga0208681_1000371_pt1 | contig 12845 bp, 9 predicted proteins | sample Colrivmet1558A02_FD_187677 | JGI IMG/M metagenome (GOLD analysis project Ga0208681, IMG submission 187677) | Estuarine microbial communities from the Columbia River estuary - metaG 1558A-02 (SPAdes) (version 2) | ecosystem: Environmental > Aquatic > Marine > Intertidal zone > Estuary | place... | reverse complement strand
AGCAAATTAGATTACAACACTTATCCAATCAAACAAATGGTACTAATAATAAGGTTCCATTGGTCATTCATCTGGCCTATAATGTGCATGGCAATGAGCCCTCTTCAAGTGAAGCAGCCTTGTTAACTGCTTACTATTTAACTGCTTCTCAAAGCGAACAAACCAAAGAATGGTTAAATAATATGATTATTACATTGGATCCTGTTATAAACCCTGACGGCAGAGACCGCCACACGCATTGGGCGAATATGCACAAGGGAACACCTCCTGTTGCAGATCCTAATGACAGAGAGCACAATGAAATTTGGCCTGGAGGAAGATTCAACCATTATTGGTTTGACTTAAATCGTGATTGGTTCTTAGGTACTTTCCCAGAAACAAGAAATAGGATTAATTTCTTTCACAAGTGGCGCCCTTATGTACAAACAGACCACCATGAAATGGGCACAAATTCAACATTCTACTTCGATCCAGGTAAAGAGTCAAGTAATAATCCAATTGTGCCTGATTACTTGTACAAAAATATATATCCAAAATTTGGTGAATATTTTACCAAGGCAACTAACAGCATCGGCTCTATGTATTTTACCAAAGAAGCATTCGATAAACTATACCCTGGTTATGGTAGCAGTTATATTAATTTTTATGGTGGTGCTGGATTTTTATTCGAGCAAGGTAGTAGCCGAGGTCATGTGCAAGAAACAACCACCATTCCTATTACTTTTGGTTTTACTATACGTAATCAGTTCACCGCATCTCTAGCTACTATCACCGCATCTTTAGCAGAGAAAGAAAGTTTAATTGAATTACGTAAGCAGTTTTATGTAACAGCAAAACAACAAGCCACAAATTCAATTATTAAAGGCTATAGCTTTGGCGACGCCAAAGATTTTAATAGAACAAAAGCATTTATTGATTTATTACTATTGCACAAAATAGATATTTATAAAGTTCCCAACTCAACAGATTATTTTGTACCTACAGCACAGGATAATTATATTATGGTAAAAAGTATTTTTGAAAATCAAATTACTTATAAGGATAGTACTTTTTACGACGCTTCTACTTGGAGTTTAATTCATGCTTACGGACTTCCTTTTACCGAAGTGAAGTCTAGTATGGTTTTAGCTGAAAAAGTAAATGCACCTCTCGTTATAAATAATTCACCCATTGTAAAAAGTAATTATGCTTACTTGGTAAACAATACAGACTATAATATTCATCAATTCATTTACGCGTTGCAAAGTGAGGGTGTTTTTGTACAAACAGCTACCAGAACCTTTAGTACCAGCATCAATGGAGAGAATAAGAATTTTGGATATGGTAGTATTATCATTTCTGTTCAACAACAAAAAGTTGGAGCAGATGAGTTATATAATATAATTAGCAAAGCCAGTGTTGCTGCCAATATAAAAGTGCATACAGTGGCTACAGGGTATAGTAACTCAGGCATTGACCTTGGAAGCAACTATATAAAAACGCTGAAAAAGCCGGAAGCAGCAATGATTATAGGAACCGGCGTTGCCGCTTCTGAAGCTGGCGAAATATGGCATTTACTAGACCAACGCTTGCATATGCCTATTACTAAAATAGATATTTTAAATTTCTCTAGAGTTCGTTTAGAAAGGTATAATACACTCGTTATGGTTTCAGGTGCCTATAACTTTTTAGATAAAAATAGTGTAGACAAAATTAAAGCCTGGGTACAAAACGGCAACACCCTAATTACTATAAAGTCTGGAGCCGATTGGGCCATTAAAAATGGATTTACTAAATTCAAATTAGCAGTTGACTCCAGTACCACAAAAGGAAGATTTGATTATGATAGAGCAAGTGATATGGAGGGTGCGAAAGCCTTAGGTGGCTCAATTTTTTCTATAGACCTTGATACGACCCATCCCATTGGATATGGATTCTCTAAAAGAAAAGTTTCTGTCTATAAAAACAATTCTACCTTCTTTCAAAATAGTACAAGTGCCTATAGTACGATTGCGCAGTATACTAATACTCCTTTAGTAGGTGGCTACCTACATCCTAATTCTTTAAAAATGATTAAAAATTCACCCTCTATCTTAGTAGGCGCTGAGGGAAGTGGAAGAGTCATTTTATTTGCAGACGAACCAAATTTTAGAGGAACTTGGTATGGGACAAACAAATTATTTTTAAACGCCTTATTCTTAGGAAGTATTATGGCAGCCCCTGGTGCAGATTATTCAGAAGAAGAAGACAAACATTAATTAAAAAAATTACATGAAAATAAATTTATTTAAAACAGTATGTTACATAAGCATTTTTTTACTAAATGGACTTGAATTAAGTGCTCAAATGTTTAATGTAAAAATTAATAATAATTTACATACTGAAAATTTTGACGGAAGACTATTATTACTTTTTTCTAATAACAATGCAGCAGAGCCAAGATTCCAAATTAGTGACGCGCTTAGTACCCAAATTATTTTAGGTAAAAATGTAGACCAGTGGGCCATTGGATCGACGCAAAGTATTGCACAAGAGGCCTATGGTTTCCCAAAAGAGAGGCTTAGTCAAATACCAGCAGGAGACTACTACGTTCAAGTACTTTTACATAAATATGAAACTTTTCACCTTAAAAATGGTAAAGTAGTAAAACTGCCAATGGATCGTGGAGAAGGCCAACATTGGAATTTAGCACCTGGTAATATTTATTCAAAACCAATAAAAATTCATTTTGATCCCAAAAATACAGAAGTAGTTCAATTAACTATTGATCAAATCATACCCCCCATCATAGAACCAACTGACTCAAAATATATTAAACATATTAAAATTCAAAGTAAGTTACTAACTGAATTTTGGGGCAGGCCAATGTACTTGGGTGCACATATTTTACTTCCTGAAGGATTTGATACGCATCCAAATGTGAGATACCCATTGGCAATTTATCACGGACATTTCCCTTCAGATATTAGTGGCTTTAGTACAACGCCCCCAAACCCGAACTTAATTCCAGATACAAGTGCCCGATTTAATATAACTGGGTATAATAAAATACAAGAAGAAGAAGCCTATCAGTTTTATAAACAATGGACAGGGCCAAATTTTCCTAGAGTATTGGCCATAGAAATACAACACGCAACACCCTACTATGATGATTCTTACGCAGTAAATTCTGCAAATATGGGCCCTTATGGAGATGCTATTACTTATGAATTAATTCCCGAAATTGAAAAGCAATTTAGAGGAATTGGACAAGGTTGGGCAAGATTTACTTATGGTGGATCAACAGGAGGATGGGAAGCCCTTGCAGTTCAAGTATTCTATCCAAATGAGTACAATGGCGCTTATGCAGCATGCCCAGATCCAATAGATTTTAATCATTATACAACCATTAATATTTATAAAGACGAAAATGCTTACTATGCAAAAAGTGATTTCAAAGATTTAGCAAGACCATCGCATAGAAATTATTTAGGACATATTAATTCTACCATCAAAGAAACCAATCAAAGAGAACTTGCTTTAGGAACCCATTCTAGAAGTGGAGATCAATATGATGTATGGGAGGCTGTTTTCTCTCCAATGGGTGAAGACGGTTATCCAAAAAGAATATTTGATAAACACAGTGGTACAATTGACAAGTCGGTTGCTGCCTATTGGAAAGAAAACTACGACTTAGCACATATTATTAAAAGGGATTGGCCAAAAATTGGTGAACAACTAAAGGGTAAAATTCATTTATACGTGGGCGATATGGATAACTACTATTTAAACAATGCAGTTTACACAGCCGAGGATATGTTAAAACAATTAAAGAATCCAAGTTGTAATTGTGTAATTGATTATGGAGATAGAGCAGAGCATTGTTGGAATGGTGACCATACACAGCCTAACTATATAAGCAGATTACGTTACCATCAAATGTTTATTAATAAATGGGCTCAGGAGGTAAAAACAAGAGCCCCAAAGGGAGTAGACTTAAAATCTTGGCTTTACTAATTGAATACTTTGTAAAAAACAGGGTCTACTTCTTAGTCCATATTTCGTAAATAGGATCACCTTTTGAACTAAGGCCGCTATGGTGCCACTGCTCATTTTCAACTTTGCCAGTGAAACTAAGTGATGCCCCCACCCTAGAAGAATCACGACTAAAGAACTCAATGTTCTCAGTATAGTTTCCATTGACAAAACTATAGACACCACCTCCAGTTCCAGAAAATTCACCAGTTTCAATATTGATAGCTATCCACTGAAAACGATTCCCCGTTAGTAATTTGTAAGTACGCCTAGCTCTAAGTGGATTTTCTGTTATTTTATCTCCATTTTTTCTTCCACTCATGCGCCAGTTTCCTGCCAAAATATTTTCTCCTTTATCTATTATTTCATGGTCCTTTTTTACAAATACAATTTCCTTTGTTTTACCCACTGCCGCTTTATCTCTTGAATCAAAATGAATAGTAATAAGGAGTTTATTTCCATCTTTAACAAATGGGCCGCCCCAGGTATAATTAAATACTTTCGTATCAACATTATACTTGGTTTCAACGAAGTAGCCATCCATTAAACAAATAATGACATCTTTATCTTCTTTAGATACATAAGCTCCTTTTAAGGTTGGTTGCGCTTGAACAGATAAGCTACATAGTATAGCTATGATGAGGTTGATTGTTTTCATAGTATAGTATTTATTTGAATTATTTGATTACACTTACTTACTAAAATAAGCAAAGAAAACCATTATTTTCGTCAAAATTTTAAATATGCCATTTTACAATTACCAAATGGAATTCAAAGGCGTGTAAGTAAAATTTTTAAGCAATAATTTTTCAGAGGTAATAAAATTAATTTTAGAGAACTTTTCATTTGGAAAAAGAACGCTTGTAAGAACAGATAAGCCATTGTCTGCAAATACTTCTATGGAAGCTAGATCAAGATAAATTGATAAGGAAATTTCATCTGATGAAGACAACCTTGGCGCATAGTTCATTCTAGCAAAATTTTTCTGAAAATCGGTTTTTCCAGCATTTCTTCTATCAAGAAAGAACTGATTTTTATCTTTACTATAACCAACTACTACTTTTTCATTTAAAGTATTTACTAATTCAATGGAGAAGTCACTCTTATTGGAAAGCACTAAGTTAAACTTACTGGGTACTTCCATCTTTCCAATTTTATCTGTTAAATCAGATGAACCATTAATTGTTAGATTATTAATAACAATTGATTTCTTTTCCATTTTTTTAAGTTCTGGAACTGGTGTACTAGTAATATAATATTCCTCATTTATCTTTTTCAAACCCAACTCTCTTGGTAGGGTAAACGCATTTCTAAATTTTTCAGTGGGAACAATATTTGCATATTCCCAATTACTCATCCATCCAATGAATAATTTTCTATTCCCCGTATTAGACCATGTAACACCCGCATATTCATCAGGACCATAATCCATCCATTTAACTTGCTTGTAATCACATTTGAATTCTTTACCATTAAAATCGCCTACAAAATATTGAGTAGCTGAACCACCATTAGGACCACCAGGGTTTATATTCACAATTAAAACCCAAAAAGTTTTTCCTTCATATTGTATTGGAAATAAATCAGGGCATTCCCAAACACCATCATGAGACCCTACTGTTTTACCAAAATCACTTAATTTTTCCCAATTTTTTAAATCAGAAGAAGCATAAAAACTAATTTGATCATGCGCCGCAATGGATGCAACCCAGTTTTTAGTTTGCTCGTGCCAAATTATCTTTGGATCTCTAAAATCTCTAACGCCCGGGTTTTTTAAAACTGGATTTGACTGATACTTTATCCATGTTTCGCCTTCATCCAAACTATAAGCAATGCTTTGGCTTTCAACATCAATTACACCCGCTTTCTCTTTTTTCATGTCATGGCTAGTGTACATAGCCACAAGGGGTATAATCCCATTTTTACCCAGGCCGCTTGTATTATTTTTATCAACCACAGCACTTCCAGAAAATATCAATCCTAGGCTATCAGGATAGATAGCGATTGGCTTTCTTTCCCAATGCACTAAGTCATTACTTGTAGCATGACCCCAGCTTATATCACTCCATACGCTTGAGTTTGGACTATGCTGGAAGAACAAATGATATTTACCTTTATAATATACCATACCATTAGGATCATTGACCCAGTTTTTTTCAGGAGTGAAATGAATCTGGGGTCTATACTTTTCATCAATATCATTCGATTTAGTTTGTGCATTTATCGAACTAATAAAGAAAAAGAAAGTAAATACTAAATAATAAAAAGTAAATTTTTTCATAGTATAATATGGTAATGTATTTTATTTAAACAGATTAGAAAATGGAAATAAAGAAGGTGTTCTACGAATATACTGTTGATAGCTGTCTAAATGACCCCATTTCTCCATCCCTGAAATTTCTAAAATTCTAACGCCACTTATATAAACAAGAAGTAAATATGTAAATAGTGGAGAGATTAAAGTGATATACTGCCAACCAGATAAAGATGAAAAAGACATAATTGAAATACCCAACCATAGAGTGATTTCACCAAAGTAGTTTGGGTGTCTTGAGTAAGACCAAAGCCCTTGCGCAATAAATTGATCCTTATTGGTAGGATTTTTACGGAAGCTGGACTTTTGCCAGTCGGCAATAATCTCTACAAGAAAACCGAAAATAAAGATAGCCATGCCAATATAAAAAACCCCATTTTGAACTACCCCATTTTTACTTGCAATGGCTGTTAAGGCGCACATTGAACATATAGAAACCCACATTCCTTGTAAAGTCCATGTCATGAAGAATCTTGTTGGCGAAGGCTTAATGAGTTTAAACCTTTTATCTTCTCCAGCTTTATGAATTCTTGTAAATAAGAAACTCCCTAAACGGATCGCCCATAGGATAATGCAAGAAGCCAATAAGATACTCCCTATATTAACATTTATTGCATAATAACTTTGAACGCTTATATATGTTACAATGGATATATAGGTAACACTTCCTGTTATATCATAAAACTTTTCTGTTTGAAATAAATAAGCAGGAATAAATAAAATCCATTGAATAAGAAAGGCAATTAATACAGCTTGCTGAATCAGCGCTAGTCCGGTTAAAAGGGCAATGCTATATGCAATGGAAAAAGCGATGAGGGAAAATAATAAATTAAGTAGTGATTGCTTCATAATATTTTAACTATTTATAAATAGTATTTTTAAAGGCTATCAAATATTTTTATTAAATAAATTTATAAATAATAAATAAAATTAAATATACTACTAAATAGACTCGATAGTAATTTCTTGTTTTGAGATAATCTTTATTATCTGGATACATATTACTAAATAAACCTATAATCTCTTTTTTGAAAAGAGGTTTAATGTTTATTTTCCAATCGTCAGTTTGGTATACAATTTTTCTAAACTTACTCCTAAAATAGGTGCTAGGAATACCCCAAATAATCAAAATGATAAGTACTATTTGCATATCTGTCATAAATAAAGATATTAATATTTAGAGCTAATTTAACCCTATATTTTCCTCACAAAAAAAGGACTTCCGGTTTATCGTAAGTCCTTGATTTTCATTTATCCAAATTGATCCCTTTTCCAGTTCACACTAACCTGAGAGCCTTCTGCCATAATGATAGAATTGGGTGCTTGATTGTTTAAGTTAGAAAAAGCATCTCCATACATGGTTCTAAAATCACAATCAATATTGTTATTTAATATTTTGTGTGTCATCCACCTTGGGTGGTGAATCCTATACTCCTGTGTTCTGGAGGGTGATAGTTTCGTAAATCCAAAATAACGTTCAAAAATAAACTCCTCAATACTAGATGGCTCTATTTTATATTTGTTATTATCAGATTGAACTGTAATTGAATTCCATTTGTTTTTCATCTTCCACTCATAATTGATATGCTTGTGTTCTCCAATATCAATAGTATTTTTAGTTGGAATAGATATATAATGTTCTTTATATAATTTATTGGCCAATAGTGCCACAATTTTAAATGGCACCGTTTCATTGATAAACACTACCCCTTTTTTTATTTTCTTGCCTTCTACCTTACGCACATAAAATCTGAGATTAATCTCTTCAAATGATCCAAAGAACGGGATAGGCAGGCCAAATAAACTTGTTTTCTTAAACATAAATCCAACAAGGCTTACATAGGTTTTATACTTATAAAAGTCTAATTCCACCCCCTTAGGTAAATAAGGTTTCAAGATAGAGGGTTCCACCTCATAGTTGGCCATAATTAGATTTTCCCAATTTGCCTTTAAGAAAGTATTCGACATACTTTTAGAACAATATTAAGTATCAATTGTTCACTAGATAAGGAACTGTTATATTTTATCTAATAATAAAATGAGGTGCCTCCTTTTATTTGATCCTTAAAATATCATTTAATATATCTTGTTCAACCCTTTTTAAATAGGTAGTTCTTTTTTCCTGAGACACAAAAGGTACACTCCAAAATTGGCGAGTTTTTGTTTTAAACCAACCGAATACAAATGAATACACACCCATAATTAGTCTCAATTTAACTGAATTAAGGTATAAAAATAATACGGGTAATCCAGGGGCTCCATGTGTAAGATATGTTCTAACTTTTTTATGACTAAGCAATGGTTTTGGATAACCATATAGTTTTGAAATAGGTATAAAATTATAAGCAAAACCAGGAGTGAAAATTTGATCAAAGAATGATTCCAAAGCAGGTGTTGTTCTGAACCACCAAATGGGTGATATAATATAAATCCTATCAGTCCAAGTTATAAGATCTTTATACTCTTTCACTTTTTCTTCCCCGAAACTAAAACTAATATTTTCTTCATAAAGGTCTATAACACGGACTGTTTCATTTTTAGCGTTTAAGGTTGTTTTGATAGTATTAAAAATACCATTGTAACAAAAACTTTTTTTATCTGGGTGTGCTATTATTATTAAGTTATTCAAAGTTGTAATTTTTATAATTTGTCAGGTAAATTTTTAAATAGAAACTGTATGTATTTTTGTAAAGTTATAATAATTATAAATAGGAATCAAAATAGCAAAGGACTCCAATTTTTAGTTTACTTTAGACTGACGATTTATAGTTTAATAATTTGCATCATAACTGTCCAAATTCTTTAACGATTTACAAACTTATGAGGGATTTAAAAGCCGGAATTTATATCAAAAGCACTGCCGTTTTGAATGGCAGTTTCTTCGAGCATACAACCATTCTAATCGTTGAACACAATGAAGAAGGAACTATAGGGTTTGTAACCAATAAATTATTTGGCAAGTCGCTGCATGAACTAATTGAATTCAATCACAGTAAACCATTTCCACTAATGGATGGTGGCCCCGTTGATAGAGATCACCTTTTTGTATTGCACAAGCGACCCGATCTCATTGAGGAAGGCAAACAATTACCCAATGGTCTTTATTTCGGTGGCAATATGGAGCAAGTGATTGAAGCCATCAATACCAGTGCTGCTAATCAAGAAGAAATTCAAGTTTTTATCGGCTATTGCGGATGGGATCTGGGAGAATTGGAAGCGGAAGTAGAAGAGGGAAGCTGGACATTCAGTTGAATTTAGACCATTTTTTTACTTAAATTCATGTCCTCTAAATGTATCCCTACTATGCGTTTTATACTTTTTTTTCTTTTTTTATCTAATCTTACATTATCCGCTCAGGTGCTTGACTTCGATAAGTTATCGGCACTGAAGATTAGAAATGTTGGCCCTGCCAATATGAGCGGAAGAATCACCTGCATTGATGCATTAAAATCAAATCCAAAGATTATCTATGTTGGTGCTGCCTCTGGGGGTGTTTGGAAATCTGAAAATGGAGGATCGTCATGGAAGCCTATTTTTGATGAACAACCTACACAAAATATTGGTGCTATCGCTATTCAACAGAGTGATCCTAAAGTGATATGGGTAGGTACAGGCGAAGGCAATCCCCGTAACTCCATGAACCTGGGCATGGGTATTTTTAAAACTGAAGATAGTGGTCGGACATGGCAACATATGGGCTTGACAGCAACTAAAACAATCCATCGAATTATTATCGACCCCCGCAACCCCAATATAATATATGTTGGTGCAATGGGCGATCCTTTCACAGCGGATTCCAATCGCGGCTTATACAAAACCACCGACGGTGGCCAACACTGGAAACAAATTTTATTTTCAAATACTTCTTCTGGTGTAGCAGACCTTGTGATGCATGAATCAAATCCAGCTAAACTTATTGTTGCATTATATGAGCACCATAGAACGCCCTATTATTTTGTTTCTGGTGGAAAAGGTTCAGGTATCTATATCACTAACAATGGGGGTGCGCAATGGGAAAAATTATCAGATGCCAATGGTTTGCCAGCTGGTGAATTGGGACGCGTTGGAATTGCTATAGCACCTAGTAATCCAAATAGAGTGTATGCAAAAGTGGAAGCGAAAAAAAATGCATTGTACCGAAGTGAGGATGGAGGTATGCATTGGAAAATGATCAATGACAATGCTAAATTTACGAATAACCGTCCCTTTTATTTTCAAGATCTTGCAGTAGACACAAAAGATCCCGATCGTCTATACAATATATATCAACCTTTGTCGGTTAGTTATGATGGTGGTGTGAAGTTTGACCCAACACCGATGATACCGGCAGATGAAACAAAAGGAATTCATGCCGACTTCCACGCCATGTGGATTAATCCCAATGATGCACAACATTTTATTATTGGTGGAGATGGAGGCTTGGGCATTACCTACGATCATGGGAAGTCCTGGTATTTTCCAGAAACTATTCCTGTTGCACAATTTTATCATGTGAATGTTGATTACGAAACACCATTCAATGTTTATGGTGGTATGCAGGATAATGGAAACTGGTCTGGGCCTGCCTATACATGGAAGCGCGGGGGCATCCGAACATTGTATTGGCAATACTTGGTGGGTGGAGATGGTTTTCATATTGCGCCCGATCTAGGTGATGCAAGATTTGGTTATGGTACTTCGCAAAATGGAGATTTATATCGTTATGATAAACAAACGGGATATTATCAAAGTATTGCACCTACTGCAAAAGAGGTCTCAACCTATTTGCGATTCAACTGGAATGCTGGATTTGCAAAAGACCCATTCAATGAAACTGGTGCCTACTATGGTTCTCAATTTCTTCACAAGACCACAGATAAAGGAAAAAACTGGAAAACTATTTCAACTGATCTCACCACTAATAATCCTGAACATCAAAAGCCCGATTATGGTGGATTAACGCTCGATGTATCCGGTGCAGAAAATTACAATACCATCATTGCCATTGCGCCAAGTTTTCTTGATAAAGATATTATTTGGGTAGGCACCGATGATGGACAAGTACAAGTCAGTGATAATGGAGGAATTTCTTGGAATAATCTTACCAAAAATATTATCGGACTACCTGATGGAGCATGGATACCACAAATACACGCTTCACGATTTGAAAAAGGTACAGCCTGGATAGTAGCAAATAATTATCGCAAAGGAGACTATGCATCCTACTTATTTATGACAAATGATTATGGTAGAACATGGAAAAATATACTTGATGCAAATCAAGTCAAGGGCTATACATTAAGTTTTATTCAAGATCCCGTGGAGAAGCAATTGGTTTTTCTGGGAACAGAAAATGGATTGTGGGTAAGTATCAATGAAGGAAAAGATTGGGTGCCCTTCAAAAATGGTTTTCCAAATGTATCAACGATGGACTTAGTCATTCAAGAAAAAGAATCGGCATTGGTGGTGGGAACCTTTGGTAGAGCCATATGGGTGCTTGACGACTTAAAGAGTTTGCGTGAAATTGTAAGAGGCAATACCAAAGAAAAAATAACTATCCTACCCATGAATGAAGTCATTCAAGTGAAGGGATTATTCATTGCACCTCCGGGCAATATCTGGACAGGATTCGGTACCACATTCGAGGGGGAAAATAGACCCTTCCAAGAAGCGTCCATTCCAATTTATATCAATGAGCTTCCTTCAAAAGAAGATAAGGTGGAAGGATTCATTATAAATAATAAAGGAGATACCATTCGAAAATTAATTGGACAAAATCTGATGCAAGGATTGAATTACATGCACTGGAAGCTTGATGAAGATCGCGTATACTTATCAGGGAACTATGATCCGAATGAATCAAGAGGTATTGCCGTAGTTCCTGGTACCTATAAAGCCTTATTCAAATACAAAGGGGTTCAGTCTAGCACCGATATCAAAGTAATCTCAGATCCACGCTTTAAGATGAAGGAAGAAGTAGATCAGGAATTATATCGATACAATAAAGCGATTAATACTGAAGTAGGAAAATTAAAGACTCTATTTAACTTGGTCAGTTCTTGGGAGAATGAATTGAAAAAAATAAATGAAAAATTATCTAAACAAGCTAAACAAGACAAATCATTAAAAAGGGTGAATGAGATGATGGATGCAGTAAAGCAATTGAAATTAGCTGGTAAAGATAGTCCTGGTGATCGTCAAGTTGGAGCATGGCAGAGTGTTAGAATTACTCCAGCTTCTGCCATCAATGAAGCAGAGAAAGTGGCGATGGCAAGATTAGATGTCCCATCTGAACAGGATTGGAAGCGAGTAAGCGATGCAGCTGCATTAATTGACGCTTATCGTATACAATTAAGTCAGTTTGAGGTTTCAAGCTGGAAAAAATTTATCAAGGTCTATAAAATAAGCCGATGATAAAATTGGGTTCTATTTATTTACCATTGTATTATATATTTTAAATTATTACTTTGTAAAAACTAGGCAGTGCTGCCATGGAAGGTTATCTATATTTTTATCAAATCTAAAACCTGCTGCTTTAAATTCTTTAATAGCCTGCGCC
>Ga0208681_1000350_pt1 | contig 13272 bp, 16 predicted proteins | sample Colrivmet1558A02_FD_187677 | JGI IMG/M metagenome (GOLD analysis project Ga0208681, IMG submission 187677) | Estuarine microbial communities from the Columbia River estuary - metaG 1558A-02 (SPAdes) (version 2) | ecosystem: Environmental > Aquatic > Marine > Intertidal zone > Estuary | place... | reverse complement strand
ATCATCATAAGCCATACACGGGTGTCGATCTGCGCTTTAGTAGGCAACATATCTACATCGGCCATAGTTTCTACGCCAGCATCTTTCAAAACAGCCGTTATGTTTTCTCCATCTTCTTGAGTTGGCGTAAAGCCGCCATTATTAATGTACTCTTTGATCTGCTCCCCATCCATGCCCTCTATACGGGAAAACAACCCTTCTTCAAGGGCAGTTGCTGCTACCTTGGCTTCTTCACTTTGGTTGGGGATGCTAGACAGTCCGTCTGCTTTTGGCAGCTCTGCCTTCTCTGCTTCTAACTGCTTTAGACGCGTGCTAGCAGAGCGTTTTGCAGTAGGGCTACCAGCAATATCAACAGCTTTTTTAGCTCGGGCTATTTTTTCATCTAAGGTTTCTCGGGGTACTGATGCATCATGCTCTTGTGCTAAGGCGTCAAAAGCATTTGTGGGCTTCCGCTGGGCCTCTGGCTGTGTTTCAATCTTTTCTTCTGCAGCTGGTTGTACAAGTATTTCGGGTATCTCAATCTCCATAGCAGTAGCTTGTTCTATGAGAATACTAAGTTTAGCTTCGGGAGTTTCTGCTGCAGCTAATGCGCTTCTAAAAGCCCTCTTTAGCCCAACATTTGTGCCTTCACCTGTAGCTGGGTTGTCTGCGGCTTTGTCAATTTCGCCTACTACTTGTGTCTGCAGCGTTGCATAGCTTTTTTGGCGTTTAGCTAAAGCTGCAGCATCTGCTTGTGACATACCTCTCGCGACATTCATTTGTACAAGGGCACTGGTAGACCCCATGTTACTATTACCAGCAATATTCATGATGTATTCGTCGTTCATAAGCTGCGCAAGCTGGCTGCTCTCTAGCCCTATAACCTCGGCATCATTTGATATTTTACCGTCAACTGTTAAAACACCTTTTGTACCATCTTTATGAGTGCCACTGATAATTATTTTACCTGTAGTACGGTCTACTGTGTCTAGCTTGAAACCCTCGGGCAGGTCTACATCACGATTTGCCATATCAAGGATAAAAGCATCATTTACTTGCCCACCTTGAGTAATAAGTTGCGTAGATTTATCTATATCTAAGGATGACCAGTCGTCAGTACGCATCCACCCTTGGTTTTGTGCGTTGCCAATCCAGCGATCATTTTTTATATATAGCTCATCCCTATTAAACTTTTTAGTATCTTGGTCGGACTTAACCTTATTTAGGTTATATTCATTCTGAGCAAGCTCATAGTTTTGATCATACTGGCGAGTCTGCTCGTCGAATTTATCTCGAGCTAGTTTGTTCTGAAATTGCTGTTGGCCAAATGCTTGTACTGCATTTGCCCCGCCTAACATACCTTCTAAAAGCGCCATAATAATCTCTCTTTAAAATGCAAAAGCCATAATGGCCATAGCACCTAAACTGCCAATAGTGCTGTAAGTTTGTGCCTTAGACTGCGCCTTTGCAGCTTCAAAAGCGTTTTGTCGCTGCGTAGCATTCCCTGCCGCAGAGCTCATCTGGCTCAGTGAAGAACGATTTACGCCTTGTCCGATATTAATTAAATCAGCAAGCTTGTTGGTGTTCGCTTCCCGCTGTGCGACACGAGCATCAGAAAGTGACTGGATACTTCCAAGGGTATTCGCCCGCTCTAAGGATCTGGTTTGTTGTTGCTGTTGAGCAGGTGTTAAAGCCGCCCCATATCGGCTCGCATTTCTACTAGAGACTCCTGCAGCTATACCAGAAGCAGCAGCACTATCTTCTCTTGCAGCATCAATTAAGGATGTATCGTTTTGGGCGTCCTCAATTAGTTGCTCTTCAAAACCCCGATAATTAGACACATAGTCTAAATATTCTTGGCGAGTCATATCTGCGTAGGCTTTGTCGGGGTCTGCGACGGTTGGCAGGGTACCTAAGCCACCATTGCCTCCCGCATATCCAGGGCCGTAGGGGTTATAACCGAAGTCCATTGGCATTTGTGACATTAGTAACTCCCTCCGAAATAATTCGTGTAACCTAAACGATTGCCAAACCCTGTGACAGATTGTCCAGCATCATTAACAGGGCTAAAGAAAGAGCCTTTGACTTCTTGAGGTGGACCCATCCCATCAGCGCCCATTTTCTCGCCTGTAGTGCTTTTGTTCTGCATACCCTGCATTAATGCAGCGCCTGCTACCTGTCCAGCAGCAGTCATCTTAGCGTTAGCAACTTCCTGCTTTGCTTTTGCTCGAGTTAATGCTTCTGAGGTTGCAAGGTTAGAGGCTTGTGCCATACCAGACTGGGCATCAGCCGCCTGGCCGCGTGCTGTGCCAAGCACACTTGTTTGCATTTTGTTTTTAATATCAAGACCAGATGTATTAGCTATGCCTAGTTGACCTTGTAAAGCCTGTGACATGTCGCCTGCATCTGCTCCCCTAAGAGCCCCTTGTGCAGAGGATTTAGACAGGGCCTGCATAGTATCTGCATTAGCCCTCCCACGGAGTGACTTGGTAGATTTATCAGTCAAAGATTCATCGCGCATCTTTTGGAGCAGCGGGTCATACTTTTCTTTAAAGTACTTGTGCTCTGCCATTGCTACTGATGCTGATGCTTTTTCTGCTGCTGAAGCCTCATAGTCTTGCTGTTTTGGTTTGCTACCCATAAACGTCTCTCGTATAAACAATTGTGTCTAACTGCCAGCCTTGCGAAAGAATATAATCTTTCAGTTCAGGCACTGCAGACCTAACCTCTAATTTTGAAAAACCACCTACCTTAGCCTGTTCTATAAAGAAGTTTTGATGGACTGATACTAAGTTAGTCCCTCTCTTCTCGGCCCAAGCTAGCCATATCAACATAGTCCTTTTACCAGTGAAAATGTCTGTTTCACCTGTAGTAACAACCATCCCTTCATCAGTTGTCCAAAGCGTCGCCTGGTCTTGGACGCAGGCTAGGTATATATCTGTAACTGTAAATGTAAGCTGCGGATTAGCCTCTAAAATTTCTTCTACTGCTGGAGCCACCCAATGAATGTTGTCCTCTATGGGCGATTCAACAGGGTTATCCACCGCTACCATACTGCCTACGTCTTGTTCTCCACGCTCCTGAAGTTCCACCATACTTAACCGTCCTAGCTACACCAGTGTTTGCGCCTCGCGCTTTACGCTCCGCGTCAGTAATACCTTGATTAAATAAAGATCCGTACACTTGTGCGCCTGTGAGGTCTGTCCAATCTTTATTTGGGATTCTTAATAATCTATATAAGGCACCATTAACAATAGTGTCTCGATAATCATTCATCACGTCGTTATCACAAGCAGCGCTTGTATGAGTAGGCTTTAACACTACTCTGAGAATTGTGCTACCAACACTAGTAGTAGTTGGAATAGGGGCTAGCCAGAATAGACTCGCGCCTTGTTGTACATAGTACTCAGGGACACCATTGCCTTCGCGCCACTTAGGTATACGCTGCTCGAGCAGGGTAGAGGTAATAGGCTCAATGTCTTTCCCAAGGTGCGTTACCCACAATATCTTTTGTACAGCTGTACCCGAGGGTGCCTCAAGATCATACTCGTATATATTAGATACAGTAGTTAATGGGTCTAATTCAACTTGGTAGACACTAGCCTTTTCGCATAATTCTATAACGGCTGATCTTATGCTGTTTTCAACTAGGGTATCTGAGCATCCAGACACCATAGGGAGTATCTCAGGGAGCAGCGTCTCATATGAAATCGCCATAGTTTATACCGCCGTCAGTTGTGCTCTACGTTCCATATTCGGATTGGTCATTGCATCAATTTGACCTTTTCCAGTGACTGAAGTCGTAAATAGTTGGAAATGGCTGCTAGCACGTTGGGCGTTGCCCGCGTATTCGGCATCTTTCATGTAAGCCATATACAAAACGTAATTCATGATTGCGTTAGCGTAAATATCTGGTATAGACAAACTGCCGCTTTGGGTAACTGCCGCGGGGTTTGAAGAGTAGATAATTTCTAAATATGCGTTACCTGCCACGCCAGGATAGACGTAAAAATTACGGGGGTTTGCTTCATCATATATGTAGTGCTTAACGATATTAGTATGCGCTGCGTCCCCGCTTACAGATGGGTCATGCCAATCAGGAGTTTGACCATCTAGCACTTCTCGATCTACGAGTCTTACAGAGCGTTTCCCAGTACCACTAGAAGCTGCCGACATATTTCGGACTGCTTTTAGTAGCCTATTCCCGCCGCTAGGTATGTCTTGCTTTGTACCAGTAGCAAGCGTGATGGTTGTGTTAGTAGCACTTGCATCAGGCTTTAATAGTGCTATTTCTCGTTGAGCATCATTGATCCACAATACTAACTCACTTACAACAGGCCATCTGACGCCAGTTGTATCTTGAAGTACGGTCTGTGCTCTATCTATTACGCTTTGTACTGTGACTGCCATGATATATACCTATGAGTTGAGGATTGATTCCCAGGCTGCTTCCCGTTCATCAGTGCCAATAGTCTCCCCCATTGCTTTATTTACTACTGCAGCTTTAGGGTGGCCATTAGTTTTAAAATTCTTTGGATCACCTTCGTCCATTAGCTTCTCAAGGACTGTGACCAATGTTGTATTAAGTTGTACCGATACCTCTGGTACGACTATCTCTATCACCTCAGCGATTTCCGCTTCTTCTTCTTCAACATATTTGTCGTTGTATTCTTTTGCGCCCATTTGGATTGCTAATAAACCAATCTCATCGGCTATGTCTCGCGGTACACCCGCTTCAAACAATACTGCGGTCCCACCAAGGGTTGTCACTCGTAATGACTCACTACTTACAATCTTCATGATTAACTCCTTTATAAATAAAAGCCCCCTCCGAAGAGGGGGCGGTAGTCTTACTGTGCAGTATCTAAAGCGATAACACCGAAGTCCTGTACAGAGCCACTTACGTCGCTGTTGTACTTAGGCTTACGGAGACCGAAGATCTTGCCTACAGAGATACCTGACTGGTTACCGTAGTCGAAAGTATCTTCAACCATTTCAGGTAAACCAATGTCAGCTAGTGCTAGAGCCTGAGCACCACAGAACAGAGCACGTCCACCAACTACGTCAGCGTCAGCACCCCACTTGTAGCCAGCAGCGCCAGCGTTAGATGAAGTACCAGTAGTAGCGCCAGATGTGTTAAACACATGACGGAACTCGTGGATCATTACACCATCAACCATTAGGCTTGAAGTTCCTGAGAACAACCCGTTAGCAGAACCACGAACACCAGCGTTACGAACGTTAGCCAAGAAGTCAGAATCTAACTTCAGATCAGCCATTTGCTGTGGAGTAACAAACAGGTGGAAAGTTTCTTGGTTACCAGCACCACGAATACCACGGATGTAGTTATCTTTAGCATAAGCTTTTAGGTTAACGATAGTGCTATAGCCGATCTTATCAGCAGCAGCGACAGCAGTAGTGTCACCAGCAACCAAACCACTAGTAGCATCCCATCGACGGTGACGATCACCAGTAGGAGCAGAAACGTCAGAAGCAAACTCAAGATCTACTAACTCATGCCCAGCACTACCAGAAACAGCGCGTGTACCACCGTTGTTCTTAGAAGTATAAGCAACACCTGATAGAGTCAAGAATGCTAACTGGTCACATCGGTCAGCAATTGCATAAGCAAGTGCGTCACGAGATTGCTCACGGAAGTTTACAACAGTCTTCTGGTCAGTCAATCGGCCAGCGATTCTGTTTGCAAATCTCAACTGGTCCAGCTCAATGCTGATGTCATACGCGCGGAGGGCTTCTTCGTTGCCTTCCAAAGTATTGTCACCAGTGATACCGTCGCCAGACATGTCAGCGAGTAGAGTGATGTTAGCTTTTGTGCCTTTTTGGTTCTTAGTAAGTTCAGTTACTCGCTGAACCATAGCGTTAGAACCAGAACCAGCGAACTGGTTGATGAAAGATTGGTTGCGCGCTACTTTCCAAAAGTCGCGGCTCCAAGCTTGGAGTTGGTCGCCTGTAAGCGTACCAAAATTTGTTAAAGCCATGATGGCCTCCTATTAAGTTGACAAAAAAGTATGCGGCACACGCCGCCTTATCAGCCGACTTAAAGGAGCGGCTAATCCGTATCTCCGTATCGTGGAGCGACGAACTAGCGCTGATTTACGAGGGGCGACCTCGACAGGTTTAACGCCTTTTGTAGGCGAGGGTTACGTTTTTTACGGCTACGGGCCGACCCCATATCGTAGGGGTATACGTATAAATCATATTAGTACAGCTAATATATTAATGCAACAATTATTCGTAGTGACATGATAAGGCCCGAGGTACTAACTCGGGCCTTACATGGGCCTTATAAAATATCGCCTCTCAGACGTTTTAACGTCGCTTCTGGCAGAGCATCGAACTCTTCTTCTGTCATTGAAGAGAGATCCATTGCTTTTTCACCGTGATGCGCAGAGCTTTCGCCTGGAAGTTCAGGGGGTTGTGCGTCTGCAGCTTTTAATTTCCTACTAACTTGTGCACGCTTTTTAGCTAGTTCATCAGTCTTTTTAGCTTTACCTGCTAAACTAGGTACTTCATCGACTGTTTGATCTAAATCGTGGTCTTTAACAACATATTTCACAGCTTTTGACAGCGCGTCCACGGCTTCGTATCCCTTCATGATGAATGCATCACGCAGTTCAACAACTTCGTTGGTCATATCTTGATTAAACTCTTCTGAGTCATTATCAAATACCGGATAAGCTTCTTCCATAGCATTGGCGGCTTGTTGCAAAGCAGTCATCTGTCGATCTTGGCTAACTGTTTGAGACATTTCTTGTCTCATTTCGTATTCAAGCTGCTCTCTTTCTGCTTTTCTAATTTCTCTTCTAAGCGCAACCGCTTTTTCTGTCTCACCATCCAAGACCATGTTTTGGTACTCAACTTCTTTTGCGTCAAAATCATACGACTCGGGCGCTTCGTCTGCTTTTTCATTGGCTGCATTTATCTCATCAAGTTGTTTCTGTAGTGCTTTTTGCTTTGCAAGCACCTCATCTAGCCGCGCTTTGGGAACCATTGGCTTCTTAGTGGGTTTTTCATCCGCTATAGACTCAGGTTCAGGTTCGGCTTCAGCTTCAGCTTCAGCTTCAGCTTCAGGTTCGGCTTCCTCTTCTTCTAACTCAGCAGCTTCTTCCTCTGATTCTGTTTCTTCTTCTGTACTTTGTTCATCTTTAGAAACAGTTTCTTCTTCGGTTTCTGGCTCTTCTGCTAAGGCTTCTTGGACCTCAGCGAAACTAAGGTCTAACTGCTCAGTACTTTCCTCTTCTGGGAGGTCTGCACCTGGCATTACGGCGTACTCTATTTCTTTGTCTTCTGTTTTATCTTTTTGCTTACTCATTTAAGAACTCCTATTGTTCCTTGGGGGGTTGGGTGCTATTTCTAGCTTGTTGCATAGCGGTAGTTGCTATTTTTGTAGCGGCACTAGTTTCTGCTTGGCCTTGGCGTATTTGATTAGTCTCTGCAGACAGTTCTCTCCTCAAGGCAAGCTGCTCTTGGTTCATTTGTAGCTTGGCTTGTAGCTCTTGCATTCTTAGCTGCGGAGTAATCTCGGAATGCTCTTGGACTTTAGCTATGTTGACGGCTGCTTCAGATTGAATCTTTCTGACTTCTGCTTCTAGCTTCGCAATTTCAAGCTGCAGCTGCTGCATTGCAACTTGCTGTTGCGCCGCTTGTGCTTCTGCTTGCTCAGGGGTAGGTGGTTCTTGCCCAGTCATCACACGGATGCGCTTGGCTAGCTCACCTTTCTTAGCGAGATGGCTGTACTCAACGATTGCGTCATCAGGGACCGCTACACCAACTTGACGTAAACTAATGGCCTCGGCAAATTGAACTTCATCGAAGCTATCTCTAGCGGGGGCGGTCGCTACAATTATGTCGTACTCACCGACCATAAGATTATTTATTATTTCACCCTCGGGTGTTGTTTGGTTAATAATCATAGGTTCACGAGGTTTTAATGGGTCTTCTTCGTTAGTAACTTGTATAACACGCTGCTCTGTATAAAAAGTCTGTACAAGATTCAGAATCTTCTCAGCCAAGTACTGTCGAGACTTACGCAGATTGTCCAAGGGGACTTGGATCATTACAGCACCGCGATTCTGTTTAGCCTGAATAGCAACACCTGATACTTCTGCGCTATCCGTACCTAACATAGAGTCATTGACGCCAGATATAGTCTTAATATTCAAAGCCGCCTTCTGAGCAATGCGATCTAACCCTGTTGGGATCTGGTTAGCTCCAATCTTCTGTGGGGGTGTAGTGCCACGAGCATACTCAAGTACAAGACCTGTTTCTGCTCCATGTTCCTCAAGGTCATCTGCAGTCATACCAACTAATGATCCACTCTCTACCATCCACCCACTATTAGCTGTGGTATTAACTATATGCAGCTCTTGAGAGGCTATTTTGTTTAGCTGCTCTTGTGGTGAAAGTAAATTACGAACTACACCGAAAGGGCGGCCCCGTCGGAAGTAACAGAAGAAGGGGACAATAGTGAGCTGGCTATAGGGAGACCAATCGTCATGCAATACAACTTGATCACAGGTAACAGTCCAACGAACCTTTCGTATGACTTTACTAATTACTGATAAGCTGTGCTTCTTTGCAAACTTCTTAACTTTAGCATCAGACCATATGTCGGGTGCTTGGCGCTGGTCACCTGTATCAGGATCAACAAAAAAATCACAGCGTGTGAGCTTCTTATGCTGGCGCTCTACGACACGTAGAGCTTTTACATTTCTATACTCTTCATCTCCTGGTACGCCCGCGCCAAAATGATCATCATTATTCTCAGTGTCTCCAAACCGCGTCTCCTGATATTCCACAGAGTCTGGACCAAAACTCATACCATTCTCTGCAACAAACAATAGGCGCTCAGCCTTTTGCTTACCATATAATTCTTCAATCTCATCGAGAGTCATCCACTTAGTTTCGAATACCTCGTTCCAAGTTTTAGGGTCAGCATCCTTTGCATCTGGATCAATGAGTACGTCTAATGGGTCTTTAGCCGTGATACGAACTTCCCCTTCAACATGGTCTGAGAAGTCCATACGGACATCAAAAAACCCGCGGCCATCCATAATCAAGCCATCGGAGAACACTTGCTGCTCAACCCAATCCAGCTTGTTACTGTCGGCTATTTGCATGTACAGCTTATTTAATGTCTGAGCTACAGCCTCATCACCACCTCTTCGTGGTTTGAACTGAATATCAGCTCTTCGTGTGGACTGTTCACCTAGGATTGTATTGACAGTAGGTAAAATAGTATTAATGGTTAGGGCAGGGCGGCCTTCAGCTTCAAGAGCGGCTTGATCTTCGGCATCCCACTGCTCACCTTGATAATATTCATCACATTTCTGTGCCATATAGACGTAGTCTAAATGCCCATTATCTCTAGCCCTTTCATACCGAGCCCACTGGGTGCGTGTAATTTCTTCTTCTTTCGCAGGGTTTATCTTCGTTGATTTAGCCATTTTTATGCGCTCATTGCCGATTTGGTCCGTTCACCTTTTAGTAATCCAGGAAGTTTGTCTCGCCAGGTTGGGACATGCTCGACCTTTTCTACAAAGGTACTGAACTCTGCCATCATCAAACCAATCCATGCCAAGGCGTCTACCTGATCGTCGTGTACCCCATTAGGAAAGCGTAATAACTCTGCTACCAAAGGGCCTGTAAATTGTTCATCTTTAGGCATAAATACCATGCCTTGTTGCATCCGACCTTGGATTGCTCTAGCTCGCGCCTCCTTATCTCTACGACCTGTTTTGAGGTCTTTGAAATATGCTTCATATAACCCTCGTTCACGAACACGCTTCTCGAGGAACGGTCCGAGGGCCATCTCAATATGACCTTTCTCAATACCTATGATTGATGGTTTCCAAACCTCATATAGGTCTAGTATCTGTTCTACTAGTTCAAAGCCATCAAACCGACCACGAACCATATCAACCACATACATCTCATCCTTCTCACTCACACCTACAACAATACCTACGGTGTAGTCATTCCTATCGTTCTTACCAATCGCCAAATCCCATGCGCAGTAGAACTTCATGCGGTCGTGATCAATATCTTCTCGATCATAGTACTGAATCATGCTTCTGGTGAAATAGTCACCATCATCAGCCACTGGGTTTTGTTGGTACAGTGCTGACCAGTCTCGCGGCCCAACCGCTTTTTCAATTCTTCTTAGAGCTTCTTCGTTATACCGTTCACGGTGTAATGCTTCTCCTTGGCTACGGAACTCTTCGTCAACTTCTGCGACTGCTGGGTAGTTAACAACTTCCCATTGTTCTCCATTATCAGCTGCTGCTTTAAGTAGCCGTCCAGCAAGATCATCGTCATGCCAGCGAGTGAGAATAACGAGTATGCCACCACCAGGAGCAAGGCGGGTATACGCCGTCGAGGTATACCAGTCCCAAGTACTTTCTCTAGCATTTGATGATTCAGCATCGTCACGGTTCTTTACCGGATCGTCGATAACGAGGATATGAGCCCCTTTACCAGTAATACCACCGCCCACACCAGCAGCAACAAAACCACCCCCACTAGTTGTAAGCCATGCTTCAGCTGACTGCGACTGTGGATCAAGGCGGGTTTTGAAAGCTGATTTAAAACCTTCTTCACGTAAGAGCCCACGGACTTTACGACTGAACGCCATTGCGAGCGAACCCGAGTAACTACAGCTGATAAATTCGTGTTCTGGATTTCTACCCAAGTGCCAAGCTGGGAATGCCACTGATGCAAGCGTGCTTTTACCATGTCTGGGTGGCATAAAGAGCATAAGTCTTGGAGACTTTTTTTCAGCGACATCTCTTGAAAATTCCTCTAATCGTTTACATATATCTTTGTGTACCCAACCTGCTTGGTAATCAGGGTTAAACCGTTCTACAAAGGGTAATAATCTTTTCCTTGTTAAGAACCGTAAAGCAAGTTCCGCGCGCGCTTTCTCTTCTAATGTTTCTTCCTTCGTGGGCTCCGGTTCGGGAGCCGTGGGCTGCGGTTCTTGCTCCGCGATGTCCGCTTTGCAGTAAACACAGAGTCGATCATCTCCTGAATAAAGGGTTTCAGGGTGCGTCGCTTTACAGCGTATGCATTCGACCTTGTTAACTTCTGTCATATATTAATAGGACTTTGCCTTCGGCTTAGCTTTAGCCTTTTTCTTCGGCTTAGCTTTAGCCTTCTTCTTAGCAGCGTTAGCCTTCTTTAACCTTGCAACTTGAGCTGCAGCTTGCTTTTCGCTGTGTGGAAATTCAGTGCTTCTACCCATAATTAATCACTCTTTGGTTCTAAATAGTTAATATCTTTACCTGCAATCTTCAACAGGTCCTCATCAGACATGCGTTCTAGCTGTTTCGTACCATTTATATTAATATTTACTTGCGTTGCATTGTCTGGAGCAGCCAAACCGTGCAGTTTGACTAGGGAATCGGTGGTGTTTTTCATTTCGGTGGCGTTAGCGGAGGAGTTATAGGCTTCCATGTACATAAGATGGGCGTTTTGGTTGGTAAACTTCACCGTTTCACGCATTTCTTCTCGATAATAGTCGAGCGCTTTCTGTACACCTTCTACTTTTGCAGCGGCATAAGCTGCCTGGGGGGAAGAGTACCCCGCACCACGACCCGCGGCGGCTGTACTCATACCTGAAGCCATGAGCGTGACCAGTTTTTCTTGCTGCATGGTCAGTGATCCACGGCTTATGCCCATATACGGCATATGCGATTGGAACTCAGTATGCTCACTGACTAGATCAGTGAACGGTGTTGCTAGCTGTGTCTGTGCCATTGGTGTCTTCGTCATAATCCAGATACACAAAAGTAGGCGCGCCATCAAATTCTGTTGATGTCACCTCTTTTATCCAATCTTCAGCGCGTTCTTTCGTATAACCATGATCCATAAGAATTTCAACGGCTTTATCATAGTCATAAGCAAGCACTTCGCGCGTTCCACGAACTGTTGTTCCAATAATAGCGGCGTCTAAACCGTCAATCGCAACTACTTCTACTTGATGCATGGTACATATTAGCGTTACTAATAACTAATCACAAGAAAAATCGTTAATTGTCTTTACCCACCAGTAAAACATGTCTTCTGGAAGGGTGTGTTTCATCAAATTAATACGATATGCCACTAGTTGGACATTTTCGAAGGAGTAACTCTTGGTATTACTAATACGGTCTATTGACGCATTGAAGTCTTTCCTTCCTGACCCATCTTTATGATGCGTTAAGAACACACCTGACACGGCGCATCGTCCTTTTTGCAGCTCCCACATGCGCGGGAGATCAGCGTTCACGAGTTCCCAACTATGGTCCTGGGCTCGTGCTCCGCGCTTCACGGCTGATTTAGCATTAATAAAGAGGGCGTTTAGATAAGATTCGTAGCTAGCGGATTCTTTCTTCTGGCGTTCGTGTGTACGACAGTTGGCGCATTCTTTTCGACCGTCGTCTATATTTACTTGGTTCTCGTCCCTTTTACATTTTATACAAACACGCAGTTCCGTCATGGATATGGAGATTAGCACAGCTAATATTTTTTTGTAAAATTTTTTTTGAAAAGTACGTCTATATCACTCACGGACTATCTCCCCCTTCCGTAATTCACGACCCACGACCCCCGATCCGGATTTATGGAACCTTGTCTCCGTTTTCGCCTCTGGAACCTTGTGGCGTTTTCAATACCTCGCTCCTTCGTCGCTCGGCGTCGGTTGTTTTTGTGTCTCTAACTTATAGGAGTAAGACATGAACAACTCAACCCAATCAATGTTAGACGTTGAATATTTACTAACTATCCAATCTGTAGACTCTGAAGCTGAGCGCTTTCAGTTACAGGCGGTTCGCACGTACCTAAAAGATTGGTACGACGCAGAACATAGTGGATGGGATTGCCCGCCGATGCCAGATCAACTTGATAAGGTTTTAATACATATCACAGCTTTACTACGTAGCACAGGGGGTGTGGCATGAACACATCAGAACTATTCGAACGACACTTCAACCCTGAACGATTCAAGGGTAGCGAACCGCGAACCACTCGCGTTGCTCGCGCTCCACGACGCACGAACAACGAGCAACAGCTCAAGAAGATCTACCAACGCTACGTTCGTATGGGGTTCACGCCCCAAGAAGCGCGGTTCAAGGCCTTTCACTATCATTCTATGAAACTCTAACTGGAGAATCTTATGAAACACTTGCGAAACATTGCCCGTGATCCACGATCCACGCCTCGCGCTCCACCTAAACAAGTGTGTGACGGCTTTGCAAAATGTGTGACGGGATTATTCTCAATTCGATCACACAG
>Ga0208681_1000349_pt1 | contig 13276 bp, 10 predicted proteins | sample Colrivmet1558A02_FD_187677 | JGI IMG/M metagenome (GOLD analysis project Ga0208681, IMG submission 187677) | Estuarine microbial communities from the Columbia River estuary - metaG 1558A-02 (SPAdes) (version 2) | ecosystem: Environmental > Aquatic > Marine > Intertidal zone > Estuary | place... | reverse complement strand
CTCTTCGACAAGGCTCAATTCGCGCTGACTTGCGCCCTTGGCAAAGCCGAGCGCCTCTTGGTAGGCCTCAGAATAATAGCAATCATGCGCCGCCTCCAGGCTTGGGAAGCGCGCCACAACGTTACGCGGGCGTGTCGGCCCCTCAAGCTGTTCAAACTTGCCACCACGCGCCAAAAACACGCCACCATGATCGGCAATGGCGACTGTGGCCCGCTTTGCGTATTCGCCGTAAGCGGCTTCATCTGTCACTGTAACATGTGCGATCCATAGGGCTGTCATGCTTTGCTCTCCAAAAATGTTTCTGCATCTGCAATGGCTTGGGCTGCGTTTTCCGCTGACGCCCCACCACCTTGGGCCATATCAGGACGGCCACCGCCACCCTTGCCACCCAGTGCTGGCACCGCCGCGCGCAAGATATCCACGGCAGACACTTTAACAGTCAAATCAGCGGTCACACCAGTTGCAACCGCAGCCTTACCACCCGCATCAGCGATCAACAGAACAGCACCGCTGCCCATCGCCGCTTTCATCTCATCGATCAGCGCAGGCAAATCCTTGCCTGTGACGCCCTGCAAAACTTGGGCTTGGAACGGGATACCAGCGATGGTCTTGATCGCCGCTTCCGACTTTGCGCCACCCGATATCGCCAGATCGCGACGCAGTTGCGAGACCTCATTAGACAGCGATTTACGCTCGTCCATCAAGGCCTTCACGCGCTCGGCAAGTTCAGCGACGGGCGCTTTCATCATGCCAGCAATCTCGCTCAAACGCTGATTTTGCGCGGCCATATGGTCGAGTGCCGCTTTGCCCGTCAGCGCCTCAATACGGCGTACGCCAGCACTGGATGCGGAATCGCCAAGCAGAACAAATGCACCAATCTCGCCCAAACGGCGGACATGAGTACCGCCGCAAAGCTCTAAGCTATAGGTCTTGCCATCGGTGCCTTTGCCAGACCCTTTGCGTTCGCCCATCGAGACAACGCGCACTTCATCGCCGTATTTCTCGCCAAACAGCGCCTGCGCACCAAGCGCGCGGGCATCATCTGGCGTCATCACGCGGGTCTCAACCTTGCCGTTTTGGCGGATCACGGCGTTGACCTCGTCCTGCACGGCCACCAATTCTGCCGCCGACAAGCCCTTATTATGGCTAAAGTCGAAACGCAGGCGATCGGGCGCATTCAGCGAGCCGCGCTGTGCGATGTGATCGCCAAGCGCATTGCGCAACGCCTCGTTGAGGAGGTGGGTCACAGAGTGGTTCGCTTGGATCGCATCGCGGCGGGATGGATCAACGATCAATTCCGCGCCCTGCCCCTTTTTGATCTCGCCTTTGGTCACCTCGGCCACGTGGACAAAAACGCCTGCAACCTTTTTGGTGTCCGTGATTTTCGCCTCGCCAGTTTCAGTGCGCAGGATGCCTGTGTCGCCAACCTGACCACCCGATTCAGCGTAGAACGGCGTTTGGTTGAACACGACCTCAACCTTGCCTGTGGCCTCAGTCGTGGCGCTGCCATCCGAGGTGACAAGTGCCAGAATCTGGCCCTCGGCCGTTGTCGTGTCATAGCCCAAGAAATCGGTCGAACCGTGCTTGTCGGCCACATCGAACCAGACGGAGGCATCTGCCGTCTCGCCAGTACCCGCCCAAGCGGCGCGCGCCATGGCTTTTTGGGCCGCCATCGCAGTGTCGAAACCAGCAGTGTCAACAGCCCGACCCTTTTCGCGCAATGCGTCTTGGGTCAAATCAAGCGGGAAGCCAAAGGTATCGTAAAGTTTGAACGCCGCTTCACCGGGCAGGTTTGCACCTTCGGCCAAGCCTGCCACTTCGTCGTCGAGCAATTTCAGGCCGCGATCAAGTGTCTGCTTGAAACGGATTTCTTCGTTCAGCAGCGTTTCTTCGATCAAGCTTTGGCCTTGCACCAGTTCAGGGTAAGCCGCCCCCATCTGCTTGACGAGTTCTGCCACCAAGCGGTGCATCATCGGGTCTTTGTTGCCCAACATATGCGCGTGACGCATCGCGCGGCGCATGATGCGGCGCAGCACGTAACCGCGCCCGTCGTTGGATGGCATCACGCCGTCCGCGATCAGGAAGGAGGTGGAGCGCAAGTGGTCGGCGATCACGCGGTGGCTCGTGTTCATGTCGCCATCGGGATCAACGGAAGACGCATGCGCGGAAGCCTCGATCAACGCGCGCATCAAATCCGTGTCGTAGTTGTCGTGCTTGCCCTGCAACAGCGCACCAATGCGCTCTAACCCCATGCCCGTATCAATCGACTGCATGTCGAGGGCGCGCATTGAGCCATCCTCAAATTGCTCGTTTTGCATGAAAACAAGGTTCCAGATTTCGATAAAGCGGTCTCCATCCTCATCGACAGAGCCTGGAGGACCACCCCAAATTTTATCCCCGTGATCGTAGAATATCTCGGTGCAAGGACCACACGGGCCCGTCGGTCCCATCCGCCAAAAGTTATCATCTGTCGGAATACGAATGATGCGATCGTCAGAAAGGCCCGCGACTTTTTTCCAGATATTCGCGGCCTCATCGTCCGTATGATAGACCGTGACCAGCAGCTTATCTTTGTTGATGCCGAAATCCTTGGTCAGCAGTTCCCACGCAAATGGGATCGCTTCGTTCTTGAAGTAATCGCCAAAGGAGAAGTTGCCGAGCATCTCGAAAAACGTATGGTGACGCGCTGTGTAACCCACGTTGTCGAGATCGTTGTGCTTGCCGCCTGCGCGCACGCATTTCTGCGACGATGTTGCGCGTTTGTAGTCGCGGGTCTCTAAGCCCGTGAACAGGTTTTTGAATTGCACCATCCCGGAGTTCGCGAACATCAACGTCGGATCATTGCGTGGGACAAGTGGGCTGGACGCCACGACTTCATGGCCGTTGCGCTTGTAAAAATCGAGGAAGGTTGAGCGGATATCGGAAAGACTGGTCATTGGCGGCTTTCGGCTAAATTAAAGAGTTAGCGCAGAAATACCCCCCCAGCCCCGCAGTGTCCACAAGGCAAAGAAAAAGGGCGCCGCAAGTTGCAGCGCCCATCCAATTTTCGACGAAAATTGGGATTAATCGTCCATGACGTTCCCGTCATCAGAATCGCCGCTCATCCCAAAATCAAGACCATGGGCTGCTCGAATCTTGTCTTCGATCTCATTGGCCACAGCAGGATTTTCTTTCAAGAAAATCTTAGAATTTTCACGTCCCTGTCCCATACGCTCGTCACCGTAGCTATACCAAGCGCCAGATTTTTCAACGACACCAGCCTTTACGCCCAAATCAAGCAGCTCGCCCGTCTTGGAGATGCCTTCGCCATACATGATGTCGAATTCGACTTGCTTGAAAGGTGGTGCGACCTTGTTTTTCACAACCTTCACCCGGGTGGCGTTACCGACGACCTCGTCACGGTCCTTGATCGACCCAATGCGGCGGATATCAAGGCGTACAGACGCATAGAATTTCAAGGCGTTACCGCCAGTCGTCGTCTCAGGTGAACCAAACATCACACCAATTTTCATCCGGATTTGGTTGATGAAAATCACCATACAGCCAGACTTGTTGATGGAGCCTGTCAATTTGCGCATCGCTTGCGACATCAGACGCGCATGCACACCAACCGAATAATCGCCCATGTCACCTTCAAGCTCGGACTTTGGCGTCAAGGCGGCCACGGAATCGACGATCACCATGCTGACAGCACCTGAGCGCACCAGCGTATCAACGATTTCAAGTGCCTGTTCACCAGTGTCGGGCTGCGAAATCAACAGCTCATCAAGGTTCACGCCCAACTTCTTGGCATATTGCGGATCAAGCGCATGCTCGGCATCAACAAACGCACATACGCCACCCTTTTTCTGCTCTTCCGCAATCGCGTGCAGTGTCAGCGTGGTTTTGCCTGATGATTCTGGACCATAAATCTCAATGACACGACCCTTTGGCAGGCCTCCGATCCCAAGCGCAATATCAAGACCAAGCGAACCCGTGCTCGTTGCCTCGATATCAGGCATCTGGTTCTGGCCGCCGAGCTTCATGATAGAGCCCTTACCGAACTGCCGCTCGATCTGCGCCAGAGCGCTTTCAAGCGCCTTTTCTTTGTCCGCTGTCTTTTTATCTGTCATTTTGAGAAGCTCTGCCGTTGCCATTTGTTTTGTCCTTATTTCACACCCTGCGCGGGGCGACAATTGATGCTTTGTTCCGCATATGTTCTTGTTAACCAATGAGACCAAAACAAGAACAATACAACAAAAATCTTCTAGAAAATACATTGCCCGAGAGTGGTTAATCTTCAATGAATGCGCTAACTTGCCCAAGAAATGCTTGAAAGGTGGCTCTCAAATGCTTGTTTTCTGGAAGGAAAATCTGGTTTTCCTCGCGGTGCCCAAAACGGGAACAACGGCCATAGAAGGCGCGCTGGCGCCACGTGCATCGATGGTTTTGCGCGACCCACCGATCCTAAAACACTCGGCTTGTTACCGTTACAACCGATTCCTTAAGCCATATTTTGTGCAAGCAGGCGGTCAAACACCTGAGCTTTTTGCCGTGGTCCGCCATCCGATAGATTGGCTTTCAAGCTGGTATCGCTACCGGTATCGCGACGATTTAATTGGCCATGAAAACAGCACGCGCGACATGACATTCGACGATTTTGTACTGGAATACTGCAAGGGCAAGCCCGCCCCTTTCGCCAATGTCGGATCTCAGGCCAAGTTCTTGATTGTCGGCGAAGGTGAGCTCGGCGTTGACTACCTCTTTCGTTACGAGGCCCAAGACAAATTGATCGCCTTCCTTGAGGAGCGGCTGGAAACAACTGTCGAATTCAAACGCCTCAATGTGTCGCCAGAGTTGTCGCTCACCCTCTCGCCCGAGGTCGAAGAAAAGTTCCGCAAGAAATGTGCTGCCGAATTCGACGTCTGGGAAATGGGACAAGCCTAGGTCAGCGTCCGCTTCACAGCATCTTTCCAACCTGCATAACGCCGTGCTCGGGTCGCTTCATCCATCTGCGGCTCAAAACGGCGATCCAAGGCCCATTTCGAAGCGAATCCAGCCTGATCGGGATAGACCCCAGCCTTCATCCCCGCGAGCCATGCAGCCCCAAGCGCCGTGGTCTCAAGCACCTTAGGTCGATCAACGGGTGCGCCGATGATATCGGACAGGAACTGCATCGACCAATCGGACGCGCTCATCCCCCCATCAACCCGCAAAACGCCTTTATCATCAGCATCTTGCCAGTCGCTTTTCATGGCTTCAAGTAGGTCACGGGTCTGAAACCCGACGCTTTCTAACGCCGCGCGAGCAAACTCTGCAGATCCCGAATTGCGCGTAATCCCATAGATCGCGCCACGCGCCTCTGCGTCCCAATACGGCGCGCCAAGGCCCGTAAAAGCAGGCACCATATACAGTTCTTGGGTCGGATCGGCACTTTCGGCCAAGGGTTGCGTCTCGCTGGCTTCGCGGATCATTTTTAGCCCCTCACGCAGCCATTGCACGACAGCGCCTGCGATAAAAATGGAGCCTTCGAGAGCGTAGGTCGGCTTGCCGTCGAATTGATAGGCGATTGTGCCAAGCAAGCGGCTTTGGCTGCGCACCAATGTGTCGCCTGTATTCAGCAACGCAAAACAGCCCGTCCCATAGGTCGATTTCAGCATACCAGCGCCAAAACACGCCTGCCCGATGGTTGCCGCCTGCTGGTCGCCTGCAACCCCCAAGATTGGGAGTTCTTTGCCAAAAAGATCGGCCCGCGTGGTACCAAAATCAGCCGCGCAATCGCGCACCTCTGGCAACATATCCAACGGAATGTCAAAACGGGCACAAATCTCGGCGTCCCACTTTCCCTCGCGGATATTATAAAGCATCGTGCGGGCGGCATTGGTCGCGTCCGTGGCGTGTACCGCGCCACCCGTCAGCTTCCAAATCAGGTAACAATCCACCGTACCGAACATAAGCTTGCCCGCTTTGGCCCTCAAACGGGCACCCTCGACATTGTCCAACAGCCACTTGAGCTTGGTCCCCGAGAAATACGGATCAAGCAAAAGCCCCGTCTTTTCTGTAACTTCCGCCTCAAATCCTTCGGCCTTGAGCGCCTGACACATCTCGGACGTCCGTCTGTCCTGCCAGACAATCGCATTATGGATCGGCTTGCCAGTTTCGCGGTCCCACACGAGGGTCGTCTCGCGCTGATTGGTGATGCCAATCGCGGCAATCTCTCTGACGGACACGCCCGATTTCTCAATCACCCCACGGCAGGTCGAGGCGGTCGAGGACCAAATATCCGACACATCATGTTCAACCCAGCCCGACTGCGGGAAATGTTGTTTAAATTCCATCTGCGCTGTCGCTTTGACCTGCATTTTGCCGTCAAAAATGATCGCACGGCTCGATGTCGTGCCTTGGTCGATAGCCAGAATATAGGTCATGATATGCCTCCCACGTGCAGCATCAGGCCGCCTTCATATAGTGATCAATCGCCGCAATCTGTTCGGGCGTCAAATGCAGTCCCATTTTGGACCGCCGCCAGACAATGTCCTCGGCCGTTTGCGCGTATTCGTTTGCCATCAGCCAGTCGATTTCCCGTGATGACAGTGTCGGGCCAAACTTCACACCAAGGTCAGCCTCACTCGCAGCCTTGCCTAAGATAACAAAAGAATCCATGCCATAAGCACGCACGAACCTGCGAGCGCAAGTCTCTGATGCAAATGGATATTTCGACATCACATCGCGCACAATATCCTCATAACTCTTGCCGCCAAAATCTCCGCCCGGCAAAGGCACACCGGCCGTCCAATTGCTCAGACCGCCAATAAGGGGCGTGAGTTTCGCAAGCGCATCCTCGGCGAGTTTACGGTAGGTCGTGATCTTGCCGCCAAAGACGTTTAGGAGCGGCGCACCATCATCATTGAGAGTCAAAACATACTCTCGCGTGGCCGCCGTGGCCGATTTTGCGCCGTCATCATAAAGCGGCCGGACGCCGGAATAGCTCCAAACGATATCATCGCGGGTGATCGTGGCTTCAAAATACTGGTTTGCAAAAGCGACGAGATAATCTTGCTCTGCATCCGTCGCGAAAGGCTTCGTATTTGGATCGTCATGCTCGGCATCTGTGGTGCCAATCAGCGTGAAATCGGTCTCGTAGGGTATCGCAAAAATGATCCGCCCATCCTCGCCCTGAAAGAAATACGCTTTGTCGTGATCAAACAACCGCTTGGTCACGATATGCGACCCGCGCACCAGCCGCACACCTTCGGTCGCATCCACATGAATACGGTCTTTGATGATATTCTCGACCCAAGGACCGCCCGCATTCACCAACGCCCGTGCAGTCACCACCTGCCCGCCCTCCAACGTGATTTCCCACAGGTCGCCAACCCTTTTCGCCTCAACCACTTTGGTGCGCGTCATGATTTTCGCGCCCCGCATTTCGGCATCACGGGCATTCAACACGACAAGTCGCGAATCCTCGACCCAGCAATCCGAATACTCATAGGCTTTGGTGAATTTCCCCTTCAGCGGCTTGCCTTCAGGTGCCGTCGTCAGGTTAAGCGTCGCAGTGGCTGGCAGAACCTTGCGCCCGCCCAAATGATCGTAAAGAAATAGCCCAAATCGGATCAACCAAGCGGGCCTGCGTCCCTTCATCCAAGGCATGAACAGCGTCAGTAGTTTTGAAGCCGGTGTGTCCCCCTCAAAACGAATATCCTTATGATATGGCAACACAAATCGCATCTGCCATGAGATATGCGGCATGGCAGAAAGCAGCACCTCACGCTCGATCAATGCTTTGCTCACCAGCTTGAATTCGAAAAATTCCAAATAGCGCAAGCCGCCGTGAAACAACTTCGTCGAAGCCGAAGACGTGGCCGACGCAAGGTCGTTCATTTCCGCCAGAGCGACACGCAGCCCGCGCCCCTGCGCATCCCGCGCAATGCCGGTCCCGTTAATGCCACCGCCGATGATAAAGAGGTCGAAATCTGCTGTCATAATCTTGATCCATAGGTTTGGATTATGGGTAAGCTTTCGTAAAGTTACCGCAAGGACAAACGAAATGTTTGTTCTTATGCTCAACAAACGAACCTTTATAAAATAAGAAATAGTCCTATAACGTTTTCGTAATTTCACTTAATACGAACATATGGAAACACTCACCCGCCATTCAGCTATCTTAAACCAAGCCCGCCTAGCTGGCAAAGTTGAGGCGACGAACCTCACACTCGATCTTGGCGTCACAGTGCAAACAATCCGCCGCGACCTGCGCGAGATTTGTGCGGCAGGGCTTTTGGAACGGGTACATGGCGGCGCCGTTCTATCCTCTGGCGTGCGCAACATCGCCTATGACGACCGCCGCGCACTCAGCCGTGATGCCAAGCAACGGATTGCAAAGCGCACAGCACAGTTGATCCCCGACAACGCATCGCTTTTCCTCAATATCGGCACCACGACAGAGGCTGTGGCCCATGCCCTTCTTGCCCATCGTGACTTAATTGTTGTGACAAATAACCTGAACGTTGCCAATATCTTAGCGGGAAAATCGTCTTGCGAGGTAGTGGTCGCCGGTGGCACGCTCCGCCGCAAAGATGGTGGCTTGGTTGGCGATCTTGCGGCACTCGCAATTGCGCGGTTCAAGGTCGATATCGCGGTGATCGGGGCCTCCGCAATTGATCCCAACGGAGACCTTTTGGATTTTGATCCAGAGGAAGTACGCGTCAGCCGTCAGATCCTTGATGCGGCACGGTCCAGCATCCTTGTGGCGGACAAATCGAAATTCACCCGCAAGGCGCCTGTGCGGATCGGATCGGTCTCAGAGGTGGATCACTTTGTGACTGATGGAGCCCCGTCCGAGCGGTTCGTCACCGCCTGTGCAGACTGGCAGACAAAGTTACTCCTCGTCTGAAGGATTGCCCTTAAACCCAGACGCCACAACGAATTTTTCCGAACTGTCAGAACGACTTGAAGGCGGCTTTACATAGGCGACCTTCTTGAATCGCACCTTCAGCATCAGGTTCAATTCAGCCTCAGCACCACCAGCCAAAACCTTCGCCACAAACGTGCCACCCTCAGCCAGCACGTCAAACGCAAAGTAGGCAGCAGCCTCGCAAAGCGCCATAATCCGCAGGTGATCGGTCTGTTTATGGCCACAGCTTGACGCCGCCATATCCGACATCACAACGTCCGCCTGCCCGCCAAGCCATTCCATGACCTGCTTGTCAGCATCATCGGCCAAGAAATCGAGTTGATGCAAAACAGTGCCCGCAATCGGCTCCATCTCCTGCAAATCGACACCCAAAATCGTACCAATATCCTTGCCCTTTTTCTCACCAAGCGCGTTGATGCGCGGCACAGCAACCTGACACCAGCCACCCGGTGCAGCACCAAGGTCAACAACACGTGCGCCATTGGTCAGAAAGTGGAATTTATCGTCCAGTTCCATGATCTTATAGGCGGCGCGACCACGGAATCCTTCGGCCTTGGCACGTACCACGTAAGGGTCGTTCAACTGACGCTGCAACCATTTGGTTGAAGACATCGTGCGGCCTCGCGCCGACTTTACCTTGACGGTCAAATCACGCTGGCCGCGGCCTGATGTATTCTTCTTTGGTGTCTGTGCCATATCGTTCGCTTTCTATCTCGAACACGCCCTTTATCAGTAAGGTGTATCTTCGAGAACCCCATGTGCTGACATCTGTGCATAAAGTAGCCCTTCACGCAGGCCACGATCCGCCACCGACAACCTATCGGTTGGCCAAAGCCGCATCAACGTCTGTAAAATCGCAGCCCCCGACATGATCAAAGCCTGCCTATCCTTGCCAATTCGGGGGTCTGCACGCCGTCCCGCTGGCCCCATGTTCAGGTAATTTTGGATCACAGCGTCAATTTGGTCTGTGGACATGCGCAACCCGTCAACCTTCGTGCGATCATAGCGCTTGAGGCCCAAGTGGCTGGCCGCGACGGTCGTGACCGTCCCGCTTGTACCCACAATCTGGAACCCTTCACGGGTTTGCGCGGCAGCATAGGGTGAAAAATCCTCTAAGCTTTCCTCAAAGAACCACGACATCAGCGCAAAGCGTGCCGCGTCATCTTCGACATCCTCAAACTGGTCGCGCAACGTGGCCACTCCCAAAGGCACGGAAATCCAATCGACGACGCGGGCGGCCGCAAAAGGGCCGGGATCGGACTTGAACCCTTTGTGTAGCCGCATAATCGCCCGCGGGCGTTCGCGTTCTGGCACGTTCGTCAGATCAATCCAGACAAGTTCCGTCGAGCCACCACCAATATCGACAACCAAAAGCTGTTCAGTCTTGGTGCTGACCAGCGGCGCACAGGAAATCACGGCCAAGCGGGCCTCTTCCTCTGGCTTGATAATCTCGAGCTCCAATCCCGTTTCACGGCGCACTTGGGCCACAAAATTTTCGCCATTACGCGCACGACGGCAGGCCTCGGTTGCCACCAAACGCATATTGGTCACGCCGTGGCGTTCCAGCTTTTGGCGGCAAATACGCATCGCGTTGACAGTACAGTTCATCGACGCACGTGACAATTTCCCAGAGCTCTCTAAGCCTTGCCCCAACTGCACCGACTTGGAAAAACTATCCAACACGTGAAACTGACTGCCCTTTGGTTGGGCAATCAGCATTCGACAACTATTCGTGCCTAAGTCCAAAGCCGCGTAAAGGGCCGTGGGATCAGGCGGATTTGGCGCGGGGGTTTCGACCGCTATTGGGAACGCGCCCGCACCGTTAGGACGCTTAGGCGCCATTTGCACGCCCTCCATTTCGAGTTAGCTCTAAGGTAGGGTGCATTGTGTCCACAAGCAAGCGGCGACATGCGCTCAAAGTGAATGAGGCGCATCACTATCTTGAAAACTTCGGCCATGGCCATTCATGGGATGCGCAGGCAATGTCGCCCCCGTCGCTGGATGCGTCCACCATGTCGAAAACCGACATCGGTTGACGGAAATCCATGCGTAAAAGGGTTTAAGGTTTTTGGGCGGAAACGCCCCATAGGGAGGAATCACATGGCTGACGTCACGATCGTTTATTGGCGCGATATGCCTGCGCAAGTTATCGTAGGCAAAGGGCGACGCGGCACGAAACTGCCTTTGCCAGAGCGCTTTGAGCAAGCGATTGACCGCGCGGCGATGAAATCAGGTGCCGCCGAAAGCGACGCTTATCTGGAAGGGTTCCGCAAGGCCTCACCCTACGCCGTTGACGGCGAAGACGCTGACGTTGCTGCCGCCGAGGTCGCACGCATCGAGGCCGAATACGACCAAGAGCGCATCAAAACACTCATCGCAAACGACGGCTGGGCATAAGCCCTCTTAGAAACGGAGAATACAATGTCCCTGCTGCCATTCATGAAGAAAAAAGAAGCCGCACCCGTCGGTGTTGATCCAAAGGTTGAGGCTTTCCTCAAGGATTACTCCATTGAGGTGATGCCGCGCACCGCCGAAAAGGTCGAAAGCTTCAAAGAGCTCCTGCCCGCTGGCACACGCGTCTACATCGCCCATATCGAGGGCACGCCGATTGAGGATATGGTCGCGACTGCCAAACGCGTCGCTGACGAAGGCTATAAGGTCATGCCGCACTTCCCCGCGCGCATCATCAAAGACGAGGCAACTCTCGCCGACTGGATCGCTCGTTACCAAGGTGAGGCTGGGGTTGATCAGGCGCTTTTGCTTGCTGGCGGTGTCGCAACCCCGCACGGCAAATTCGACAGCTCTATGCAGCTTTTGGAAAGCGGCCTGTTCGGCAAGGCAGGTTTCAAGCGTCTGCACGTTGCGGGCCATCCCGAGGGCAACAAAGACATAGACCCTGACGGGTCTGATAAAAACGTCATGGATGCGTTGCGCTGGAAGGCGAAATTCGCCGAGACCTCTGACGCACAAATGGCACTTGCCACACAATTTGCCTTCGAGGCAGGCCCGATTATCAAATGGGCAGATAGCCTGAAGGCCGCGGGTATCGATATCCCGATCCACATCGGCATCGCAGGTCCTGCCAAGCTTCAGACGTTGATCAAATTCGCCATCGCTTGCGGCGTTGGCCCATCCCTCAAGGTTCTGCAAAAGCGGGCGATGGATGTGACCAAGCTGCTCTTGCCATACGAGCCAAATCAGATCCTGACAGAGCTTGCTGCCCATAAGGCTGCGAACCCTGACTTTAACATTACCCATGTGCATTTCTTCCCGCTTGGCGGGATCAAAACGAATGCCACTTGGGCGATTTCCCACGGCGGCGCGTCTGCCGTTCCTGCACTTCAATCCTAAGGACCGCGCCATGACACGCACCATCGTCGAATCTAAAACCCGCACCACAATCATCGGGTTTGACCAACCTTTTGCCGTCATCGGTGAACGGATCAACCCAACAGGTCGTAAGATCCTGAACGAAGAACTTGAGCGCGGCGATTTTTCCCGCGTTGAGGCCGATGCGCTTGCGCAAGTGGCCGCTGGCGCGAACATCCTCGACATTAACTCTGGCGCTGTGTTCTCGAACAAAATGGCCGAAGATCCACGCTACGCCGACAACAACTTTGTCGAGCCGACGCTGATGATGGAACTGATCAAACACGTGCAAGCCGTGACCGATTGCCCACTGTGCATCGACAGCTCCGTGCCAGGTGCGCTTGAGAATGGCCTTGCGGCTGCCGAAGGTCGCCCGCTGTTGAACTCGGTGACTGGTGAAGAAGAGCGTATGGAGCTCGTGCTGCCACTGGTTAAGAAGTACAACGTACCAGTTGTTGCGATTTCCAACGACGACACCGGCATTTCCGAAGACCCCGACGTTCGTTTTGAAGTGGCAAAAAAGATCGTTCAGCGTGCCGCCGATTTTGGCATCCCTGCCCACGACATCGTTGTTGACCCGCTGGTTATGCCAATCGGTGCAATGGGCACCGCTGGCTTGCAAGTTTTCGCACTCGTGCGCCGCTTGCGCGAAGAGCTCGGTGTGAACACGACCTGTGGCGCATCCAACATCTCGTTTGGTTTGCCAAACCGTCACGGCATCAACAACGCGTTTTTGCCAATGGCGATGGCTGCAGGGATGACTTCTGCGATCATGAACCCAGTGGCCCTGCCCATTGGCCCCCTCAAGATCGCTGAGAAAAAGCTACAAGTCCTTGAGGCTGGTATCATTCTGCCAGAAGATATCGACGACGAAACTTTCGTGACGATCTTTGGTCTCGGCTCCACCCTGCCGCGCGCCGGTAAGGAAATGGAGGCCATCCGCGCCGCCAACTTCCTCACCAATAACGATGCGGGTGGCGGTGAATGGATCGGCTTCAACCGCCCTGCAGT
>Ga0208681_1000310_pt1 | contig 14188 bp, 9 predicted proteins | sample Colrivmet1558A02_FD_187677 | JGI IMG/M metagenome (GOLD analysis project Ga0208681, IMG submission 187677) | Estuarine microbial communities from the Columbia River estuary - metaG 1558A-02 (SPAdes) (version 2) | ecosystem: Environmental > Aquatic > Marine > Intertidal zone > Estuary | place... | reverse complement strand
AGGCCCCATCTTAAGTTTTCCGCCCCTTTGTTTGTGCATATAAGTACTGAGTCTATAGCCGTCTATGTTGCCCGTAATCTCATTGATAATGAAAAAATCTACAAAACTGTCCAGGTCTATATAATTGGTATAAGTACGGGGTTCTGTAGCGAAATTGTCATTGATGAGCGCTGTTTCAAAATCGTGAATATAGCCTTGTATATACTCTTTTTGGGCATTGGTAATGTCTGCTGCCTTGGGATATTCATACAAAAAATAAGTCTCTAAATACTGGTCTGGGTGGTATGGAGCGCCATAAGGAGCAATAGTGATGGGCTGCTTAAAAATGTCGTATTGAGAACGCCATGAATTGTTGGCGGTATAAAGGGCGTCGTCTCCCCAATTGTTGTCAAAATATGCCAAGGGTTGCCCAAGGCCATTTTCACCAGCCGTTTTGTCAATTTTTATAATATAACCTCCTGTAATAGCTGCTGCGTCCGTGTCTAAGGGGGTTAATTTCTCAATATCTATCCTATTCTTATCCCTTTTGAGTTTTTCCATGAATTGGTACACCCCCATATACACCCCGTTAATTTCCAAATCTACCCATTGTGTCCTACTGGCATAACGGCCCATAGATCGGTACATTTCATGGCCAATATAATGGTGCATTAAAGAGGGATCAAACACCGTATTTTGCGATGCCCTGAACACATGGCCCATAAAAATATAATCTTCCTCTTCTGGGAAATTTAAAAAACTGTAGGGACTGTCTAAGCCCCCTGCATCCCATGTTTCTATTCCATAGGATTTTTTGTCAGACATCCTATAAGAGGTAGAGCCTCTGTACTCTATTCCTATGGGCGTTTCATGCGCCAAAGACTTATTCAAAAACACCCTTAAATTTGCAGCAATCTTTGGTTCGTTTTGAATGGTTTCAGGTGTTTCTACCATCATATAAGGCAACTGACTTCCATTGGTCTCAACGGCAAATACTACCGGTTTTTCAGATTCAGGGCTGTCTCCGTTGTCTTTAGCACAGCTTATTAAAAACAAAAAGGCAATAAAAAACAGGCGATTCAAAACGCTCATAAAGGAAGTTTTTTGGTATATATGGCGGTAAATTTAACTTTTTTATTCGTGGATTCTTCTCTTCTCCATGACAATAAATGACCTTCAATAGATGAAAAATTAATTTGCCTGTAAAATATCATTGAACAACCGATCTGAGATTTTTTTTTTAATGCCAAGCAAATAGATAAGACTATTAAAAATACTCATCAACCTTAGGAAACTTAACCTAATTCACTCCAAAGGAATATATCTTCAAACGCAAGAAGCAATAGCTAATATGCTAGATAGGATAACTCAGGTCTAATTGTCCAACCTTATTAAATTATTAGTTCTTGATGATTTTATGAGTTGTTTTAATTGTTTTTCCATCTAAAACAAAGAAATAGATACCTGTTTTAAAACGAGAAATATCAGTTTCAATTACTCTTGAACTTGAAACTTCAAATGACTTACTAATTATATTTTGACTGTTTATATCATAAATATTAAGCGTCACAGTATCATCAGATCCACCAATGTATAACTGAACCATTCCGTCCGTTGGATTTGGATAAGCCAAAACGTCTTCACTCACAAATATCTCTTCAAAATAGGTGCCCTGACAGTCTAAATCTGTTGAAATACTGAGATAATTCATTCCAGGTTTTAAATCAAGTGATAAGTTCGACGCAGTAGTTTTAATAACTGCTCCACTTAAAATTATGTTGTATGAGGTACTTCCTTTAAGACTTAGATCCACAGACCTATTGGCTAAATCTATTTTAGCAGAGGTAGACAATGGAGCGGGCTCACTAACAGTTACCGAAAAACATTGATTATATGATTCAACACCAGCTACTGTGAAACAAACATCATAATTACCAGTACCCAAACCTGAAATACTTGCCTCGAAATTGTTTGAAGCATTTAATATAAGGGATGATTGACCTGATATAGATGCAGTGTAAGAATATTCCTGATTTTGCGCAGATATACTAAGAGAACCATTTTGAGAGCCTACACAAGTAGAAGATGTTACCGAAACACTAAAATTATTTGCAGGAAGTAAGAATATTTCACAGCCATTTGCATCAACATTCACTCCTAATGTAGTGTTAGGACACTGATCAAAAATATCTAAAACACCATCATTATCGTCGTCTTCATCAGCATTGTTTCCTATACCATCTGCGTCTGTGTCTATCCACTCATCTTTATCTAATGGAAAGGAGTCTTCTGCATCTGAAACGCCATCATTGTCGTCATCTTCATCTGCATTGTTTCCTATACCATCTGCGTCTGTGTCTATCCACTCATCTTTATCTAATGGAAAGGGGTCTTCTGTATCTGAAACGCCATCATTATCGTCGTCTTCATCTGCATTGTTTCCTATACCATCTGCGTCTGTGTCTATCCACTCATCTTTATCTAATGGAAAGGAGTCTTCTGTATCTGAAACGCCATCATTGTCGTCATCTTCATCACATACATCTCCAATACCATCTCCATCTGAATCTAATTGATCAGAATTAGCAAATAATGGACAATTATCTTCAGAATCTATAACATCGTCTCCATCAGTATCTTCATAAAGGTCATTAACTGTTATTTTAAATGATTTACTGAATGTTCCTCCATTTCCTTTGACCACTAGAATTCTTATAGAATAACTATTTTTTAATTCAAAATCAAACACTTTAGAATTTACCAAAATATCATCAATGATTTTAAAACTACTATTATCGTCATCTCCAGCACCTTTAACTAAGAAATAATTATGAGTATCTGAATCATCCTCATCAATTGTTGAAAGTTTGCCGATTATAGTGAAAGCTGAATCATTCTCATTTATGCTTGTATTTGATAATTTTAATTCTAGTAGAGATGGATGATTTATTACTCCTGTTGAATAAAGATTAGAATCTTGCCATAAAGAAAATGTAGGATTATAATTTAATGTTGATGTCATTCTTTGTACTTGACCAGTAGTAAACATTTTATAACAGTCGGTATAATCCATAAAATTTTCATTGTTTATTTCTTGTGATAAACAATTATAAATAATATTACAGCTAGTTCCTGAAGAGTTAAAATTTTGAGATGGGGTGTCTTCAACCAGATCTCCTTGATTAGATTCACCATTTGGGTCACATGAATTTTCTAAAAATGTGTGACGTAAGTCTAAAAAATGACCAAATTCATGGGTTAAAACAGATCTGAAATTTTCACTAGTATTTTCCGAGCTTAAGTAATTTCCATTATAAACTATTCTAGCTAAATTATTTTCAGTCATATAATCTGATGGATAGTATGCATATCCTGAATAATTGGATTTATTGTCATTCTTCAAGTATTTTTGAATATAAACATTTATGTATTTTTTATTATCCCAAGCATATTTTTGAACTATATTGTTATTTGACCATTCAGCAAATCCTTGCTCAAAATCATGATAAATTATACCTGTTGTTGGATTTCCATTAGGATCTATCTGAGCCAGCTTAAATGTTATATTAAATGCCTCTTTAATTGAGTCAAAAGGAGCATCTATTGTATTCCAGTCTTCAGCTAAACCTTGAAAATCTTCATTAGTCTCTTTAAGTGCAAGTTTTACAACTTCATCATTTACATCTCCCCACCAACTATTCTCAAATATGTGGAATACTACAGGAATTATAAATGAATTATCTTCATCATTTTTCTTGCCTAATTGAATGGATTTTAAACTAAAGTTTTTAATGAATTTTTCTTTTTTTAAACTATAATCTTGCCATCCAGGAATATCAATATAATCTCTAAAACTATCTACTTGACAAACAATTGGGGTTTTGAATGTATTTATTTCATTATTATTTTTTATTTCTTTTTTTTGAGAATATACATTTTGAAAAAATAAAAAAAATAAAAAAATCGAAAATTTTTGTATGTTTATGCTAGTTAATTTCATTCATTTAAAGATTTACTCTACTCTAAAAGAGAAGACTTGCGTAAATGAACTACTCTGTCCATCAGAGCTTTTCACTCTCCAATAATATACTGATCCTGATGTAACTTCGTATGTGGTTTCTGTTTCAGTAAGACCCGTTATAGTGCCATTAGTATCTTGTAAACCGTCTACTGTGTCTATATATACTGTATATGTCAGTGTATCTTCGTCTGGATCCTCTCCTGACCACTTAAGAGTTACCAATCCTGCCTCTGATGCAGATACTGTAGATCCTGATGCTGGAGATATAATACTAGCTGGATAAGGTGCATAATTTTCTTCTCCATCGCCTGCAAGGTAAAACTGCCAAAGTTCACTAGTAGCTGTAGTACTAGTCTCATCTGACTTTGAAACTATTTGCCATGAGTATGATCTTGCAGTGACTAGGGTAGCATCTTTATTGGTCTCTGTAATATCCGAATAGGTTACTGACGTTTCTGCCTCAATATCATTGATGATTAAATCATAGCTTGTTGTGTTTTCAGAGGCTGACCATTGAAAGTTTACAGAACTCTCTGTATCACTCACACTTGTGCCCTCTTGACATACTTTATCATCTTCAGGAAAAGATAGAGTAGAAGATGTTGGAGGGTCAGGAATAGCAGTGAAGTTTGCTGTTAAGTTAGTATTTGATGAAACATTAATAGTTCTAGTAGCATTCGTGTTTCCATCTGACCAGCTAGAGAACATATAACCGCTTGCCGGAGTAGCTGTAACACTTACTGTCTGTCCTTGCTCATATGAACCGCCTGTAGTGCTCACAGTTCCTCCACTGCCAGCCGATATAGTAACAGTATATTTTGTCTTCTGAACAGGTGTAGGCTGAGCAACAGGATCAGATCCTCCAGAATCTGAGCTACAATTAATTAACATGATACCTATTGCAACAGATGCTATAATTTTTGAACTTTTTATGATATATTTTTTCATTAGTTCTTTATTATTTTGAATGATTCATTTACGGTTTTACCACTACATGTTACTATGTAAAGTCCAGATTTATATCTAGACATTGGTAGCTGAATTGTTCTTGACCCATTTATAGAATGAGTTCCTCTGTATAAGTTTGCACCTCCATCTGTGAATATTTCGATATTGATTTCACTATCCGTACCTGGTACAGTTATATTTAATTCATTCTGCACAGGATTCGGGAAGTATCTAAGCTTTTCACTCATAAACAAGACTTCCTCATATATACCCTGACAATCTAATGGAGTAGTAACCTTTATTATATTCTTACCTGGCTTTAATGGTGCAGAAAAATCATTGGTATTAGATGCCATCATTTGACCGTTCACTTCTATGTAATAAACCTCAGAACCACTCAATTTAAGCTTAGCTGTTTTTGAGAAATAATCTACTTGTGCCTTACCTTGTAATGGAGCAGGTTCTGTAATAGTGGTTTCAAATGATTGAATGTAACCTTCCTGGCTATCTATGGTGAAATTGATCGTATATACACCTACTTCTAAATCTTCTATAATTAGGCTATGATTATTATCTGCAGAAAGGCTGTAAGTAGTGTCAATTCCTGAAATGTTTAGTTGATAAGTATAAGATGTATCCTCTGCACTAACTTCTATCTTTCCATTATTAGAGCCAACACAGCTAGCAGAAACTGATTTTATACTATAATTATTAGCAGCAAGAGTAAATAGAACACATCCATTCAAATCTACCACAGAGCCCTCAGGTGTGTCTGGACAATTATCATTGATGTCAGCTACGCCGTCATTATCATCATCTATAATATCTTTTCTTATAATCTGAATTTCATCAAAGTTTTTAAATAAAATATCTTTAGCGCTTTTTTTGCCCCCACTCATCCATTGATTAATTATTGAAGCGTAAACTTGTCTAAAATCGAATTCAGAATTTAAGTTATCTTCCCAATTTACGCTTTCTGGAATTTGAGGATTAGCTCCTGAAATTGAAGAATCAACTTTATTTCCAAAAATAAACAAAGGGGCTGCTGTTCCATGATCAGTTCCATTGGTTTCATTAGATACAATAGTTCTTCCAAATTCAGAAAATGTCATCGTTAAAACATTTTCAGAGTGACCACTAGCATCTAAATTTTTTATAAATGTGATAACAGCGTCGTTTAGCCTTTTTAAAAGAACTGCATGTTGACCTTTTGTTCTATCTGATAAATCTACCTGCGTATCGTGAGTATCAAAACCTCCAAACTCAACAAAATAAATTCTAGATTTTAGCCCTCCACTTATAAGCTGACTTACAATCTCAAGTTGTCTTTCAAGATTTGAATTACCATATGAAACAGTATTTTTACCATTTTCATATTTATCTTTAATAATCTTACTATAAACATTAGACTGTTTTGCTATTTGCTGAACAAATTTTAACTTATTACCTTTATTATCAGAGGGATATTCATTATCAAATTCATTAATAATCTCTAGAAAATTAGTAGGGTTTCTTGCTTGAAAACTAGTAAGAGACTTTTGACCCGTAAATAAAAGTGAAGATTGCCAACCCAATTCAACTGCTAAAGGATGAGGATATGCATCGCTAGGATATGCCTCAGGGTATGCTGGATGCTTATTTTCAATATACCTTGCCATCCAACCAGAATTCAAATACTCATCAGAGTCAGATGCGGATTGCCATATATCCATAGATCTAAAGTGAGAAAAATCAGGATTAGGATATCCAACATTCTGAATAATTTTTAATCTATCCTCGTTAAATAGAGATTTAAAATCTGATAAAGATGGATGTAATCCAAGATCATTCGTATTTAAAGAAACTATCTTATTTTCAGGTAAAATTACACGAGGCCTTGCTTTTGATAAATTTGACATTTGATCAAGTGGAATGACAGTATTAAGTCCGTCGTTACCTCCATCCATCTTTATAATTACAATTATTTTACCATTTTCAATAGTATTTGAAAGATTTGAATTACTTGAAAAGTCTAAACTGTTAAAAGCTAAAGAGGAAAATATAGTGGGTACAGCAGCAGCATGCGCCAGGTTATGTAAAAAATGTCTTCTTTCCATAATTAAAAAAGAGTTATTTCACCTAATTGAAAAAATTGAGATAACAAATTTTGTATTCGCCAATCTAAATTATTTTTATTTTGCTCATTAGGATTATTCTTGTATTCATCGATGGCCTCTTTCCAATAAGCCTCATTTTTATCTTGTAAAATGCTTTTTTTAATACGATTTTTAGCATTTAAAGGAATATCTCCACCGAGTAATCTATCAGATAATTCTGAAATCAAAGCGTCTAAATCATCTGGTTTTGAATAAGTCAAAATATAAGAAATCTTATTTAATACTATTTGATATCCATTTTCCATCCAAATACCCCACTGGGTAGCACTATTAGAATATTGAACCCTATCTTTTATGGTCTTGGAATTAATCCAAAATAAATCATATACAGGGCTTTGATAGTAAGCAGGCCAACCAGATACGCTTGGTGGATTTGCTAATTCCATTCCAATCTGACCTCCAACCCATTCAAATTGTCTGAAAAAATAATAAGACCTAGACAATGAATTAGTTAACCTTTCGGGTGGCATGTAATTGTTATTTTCGTTTCGTTCCTCGTCGTAATTTCTTAAATCTCCATTAAATAAGTCAAATTCTTTAGTAATACCATAAATAAAATCTAAAGGAGATTTAATCATACTATTATAAAAAGATACATCGAAGAAATGTTCACTTTTTAAAAGCAACTTTAAGGGCTCGATAAGTGAAAAATCATTCTCCCTCATCACCTTTGCCATAGGTTTTATTACATTTTCTTCAATAACTAACGTTATATCATGATAGACAAAAAATTGATACAGCCTTCTTGATATATAAATAGCGGATTCTTCTGTATTAAAAATCATGTTAATCACCTCCTTAAGCTCATTTGCTCCACCTACCCCATCTTTACCTTTAATTATTGTGTTTTTGTAAAATTCAGAAAAATACTTATCTCCAATATCATGGTTCCAAGGGTTAAATTTACTTTTTATAGGACCTTCCTCAAAAATAGATTCATAATCAATACCCCAACCTACCAAAGCTCTTGCAATCTCTCTTACATCCCTTTCTGTATATTTTGAAAATGGTGTTTTCCCAACAGTGAACAATTCTTGAACTTCACGCGCAAAATTCTCATCTGGATTTTCTTTTCTGCTTTGAGCTAAATTTAAATAAATTAACATAGCTGGATTTGTTGTAACATTAAAGATTGTGTTTCTATAGTCATCGTAACAAGAATCAAATAATAGCTTTAAATACCCATAAAGACCTTTATTACCAGAACCTTGACCACCATCAGTTGGAATTAAATTATGTAAAAAAATAAATATTCTCCAATGAATAGAAGTGTTTTGTGAATAAATATTTTTAAAAATCCAAGATTTTATAGATTGTCTTCTGGCCCAATCTCCATTTTCTTCTTCTTGTGAATTTTCTGTTCTTCTTGTAGAAGCATTATTAACGAATGGTTGACCAGGTGCTACGTCATTTCTACCATAAGTTTCAATCCAATCCTCATTTGTCTTTTCATAAAAATAATTATTTACAGGCTCACCTAGTTCTTCCGGGGTGAATATTAAATCAATCGCTTCATCTATGGAAAGACCTTCTAGATCATCCATATGACGCTTAGCCATACCCACCATGGTTCTGTTCAAAAGATGTTTCTTTTGAGCTGGTCCAAATTCTCCAGTGTAAGGTTCTAGTCCAGAAGTAACTTCTTTCTTAGCCTTTCTAGCATTCAAAATAGCTTTCAAATCTAAATTCTCTTTGTAGAATTGTTCAACTAGATCTATTGGTGGTTCTTGATTTGGTCTTTTCTGTTGCACGGTATTAATATTTTGTCTAAAAATAATAAATAGATTCATTAATATTATATTCTTCACTTATATTATGAGTCATTTCATAGTGTTTATCGCTTGTATAAGAACTGATTTGAAAGTATTGATAAATTTTAGCTTCATCATCTGCCTTTACTTTGTATATTTTCTAAAAGTTCTTTCCGAAACCAGCATTTTCAATTAACAGATTTATCTCTTTGTTGAATTTCATAAATTCAGCTTCCATATTTTGGGGGATATCAAAAAAGTGAACACTTAATCGTTCCTGATTTTGAGAAAAGACAGAAGTAGTGTATACTAATGCAAATAACATTAATAATTTTTTTTTTGTGTTTGTTTTAATTAGTTATTGAATAAATATATTAAATATGTAATTGCAACACAAGATTATTAATAACTTTCTTAATATGTTTCAAAAGGCTTTAGGACATAGTTCTTTAGGTATTATTACCTATCTATGCGGACTTGAAGTTAGTGAGTTAGAGGAAAGTGATATACCGACGGTTTAGTTATCCTCTCTAATATTGATTAGGGCTTTAATCTCCGCCCCAACTATCTTGAAAAAAGATGCCCACTCCTAATTCTGCCCATAGATAAAGAAAAAACAAAATAATTAGAATGATTAGATGTTTTTTTTTCATTTAATGAGTTTAAAAATGGACATAGTTCCTTAGCTGTTAGTTTAACTTACTTAAGAGGTTTAGACGTGAGTGATTTAGAGGAATGTGATATGCCTATTATGGTTTAGTCGGCACATTCTCCATCTACCCAACTTGAAACACCGCTTGCGCTTGCATAACAATTATTTGAATAAGTAACTTTATCACAACCACATACAGGTTGATAAATTTCTATGCATACCACATTTAGGTCGGGTTGGTCAATTAGACAAGTTTCTTCATCATCTTTTTGACACATAGCAATTAAAAACAAAAGTGATATTGAAAGATATTTCATAAATGTTTATTAATCCTTTTTATAATTATCATAGAGGTATAAGGGCAGAGCTAATGAGAAGCCAACCATAAATAAAGAAACCAAGTACTTTATGAATTGATTTTTGCTGATTGCTTTGACTCTTAATCTGTGAATAAGAAAAATAAGAAAAGAAATAGCTGCAATAGTTAAATCAGCATTTAAAATGCCCATTGCATAATTCAGGTTAATTTGTTCAAAAAACAGCGAAGTAGACCACTCCCAATTATTTGCTTCAATAAATTTAAAGATATAATAATAAGGAATAGCTATTCCTGCAATACACAAAATGGCAAATACTTTTTTCATAAAATAACTTATTGTAGCGTATAATTATATGGATTTGTGAAATCAAAGATAAACAACATTTACCTCTACTTAATACACCCCCCCTTTAAACACTTAATTGACTTGCCAAAGGTCTTGTTTTGCTAATACTCATAGTGTACCACAAAGCCTCTGTTAATCCATAGTTTGGTGTTTTTAAAGCTGTCCTGATAACAGGCTATGCCATTCTTGAAACTCGCTTTTAATGCTTTCTTAATGTCGTTGTAGTAAAATATTATTGTTCTTTTAGGTTATCTATTATTTCTACTTCAAAATGTTGAACTATGTTCTTATCCTCTCTCTCTGGAGTTGGTTTAGGTATTAAGTACTGAAGAAAAAACTCCAATGGTTAAGACTCTTTTAATGAATCGGGTTAAGGAACTATATAAAGGAGTTGTAAAAGAAGAAACTAATCTTGACAACTTATTTAAAGTTGACAAAGTTTCTAAAGATATGCCTGATTACTATAATTCAAGTGTCAAATAGGTGTCAAAAACACTTAAATAGTTGACAGTAAACTGACAGTTGGAAAATAAATGACTACTTTAGAAGTGTAATTTTAGTGCATAAAAAAACCCTCACTAGGTGTGAAGGTTTATTCTTATTGATTCTCATTTCGTGACCGCGAAGGGATTCGAACCCCCAACCCTCAGAGCCGAAATCTGATATTCTATCCAGTTGAACTACGCAGCCAATTTGAAACAACAAAGCTAGTCTAAAGTAAACGCTGTACAAAGCAAAAAGAAGCTAATTAAAAATTTTGTGTTTCATAAATACATCAAAAATTATAAAAAATATAAACAAAATTGTGAAAAAAATAATAAATCAAATAATAGATTAAACTTTTTATTATATTGTCAAAAAAATTTAAATCATGAAGAAAATATCAAGTTTATTTATTAAAAAACAAGTATTCTTATTTGCTAGTGCATTAACTCTAGTGGCTTGCTCAAATGACGACAACAGCGGACCTATTATTGTTCCAGAACCGGAGCCAGTTGGAGTAGTTGTAGAAGGTTGTGATAGCTTTACGGAAGCGCTTCCAAGTTTGAACACAGCGACTATTGACTTTGAATGTAATGGAAATCCCTTTTCTGAAGAAGGTGCCTTGTCAGATGCTAATCTGACTGGAACTTGGGGAAGGTTTGGAGGAGCTGCAGGAGTCGAGTATTTAAAGCTTAATTATGTAGATAATCCCAACCCTGGAACGGTAAACAGTTCTTCAAAAGTGTTGAAAATTAAAGAAGATGCAGGTATAGAACCATGGGCTGGTTTCTTTTTTAACTTGAATGAAAAAATTATCTTCCCTGCTGGTCAAGAAGCTATCTCTATTGACGTTCACTCAGCAGCACCAGGACAAAATGTATTGTTAAAAATTGAAGACTCCTCAAATTCAGATAATTTCAAAGAAGCCACAGTAACTACTACAGCAACTGGTGCTTGGGAGAAATTAGTGTATAATTTTTCTGATGAGGACAGCAATAAATATGACAGAATTGTTATCATTGCGGCAATTAATATCACCAACAGTGCAGAAACAACTTACTATATAGACAATATAGCATTCTCTACTCCTGTAGCTGTTGAAGAAGTTAGTAGTCCAGCAGCCGCTCCAACAGCGCCATCTTTGGACGCAGCAGACGTAATGTCTGTATTTAGTGATTCATATACAGATGTAGCTGGAACAGATTTTAATCCAAACTGGGGACAAAGTACACAAGTAAGCAATATAGAACTAGATGGTAATTCAGTAATGAAATATGCTGGTTTAAATTACCAAGGAACCGCATTCTCATCTCCATTGAATGTAAGTGGTTATACTTCAATTCATCTAGATTACTGGACTTCAGATTCAACTGCACTAAATTTCTTCTTAATTAGTTCAGGGGAAGGAAAGGAAAAAGCTAAAGCATTAGATGTAAGTAATCTAGGACAATGGAATAGTATTGATATACCATTGACTGATTTTTCTGATGTAGTTGACTTAGCAGACGTTATTCAATTCAAGGTAGACGGAAATGGCACTGTATTCTTTGATAATATCTACTTCCATGGTGAGGCGCCTGTTAATTCAGCTCCAACTACTGCACCAACTGCACCAACTGCTGCTGCTGCAAATGTAATTTCTATATTTAGTGATTCATACACAGATGTAGAAGGAACAGATTTTAATCCAAATTGGGGGCAAAGTACACAAGTAAGTAGTTTAGACTTAGACGGTAATTCAGTAATGAAATACTCTAATTTAAACTACCAAGGAACTGCTTTTGCTTCTCCTTTAAATGTAATTGACTATGAATCAATTCACATTGATTACTATACTCCAGACGCAACTACATTAAATTTCTTCCTAATCAGTTCAGGAGAAGGAAAGGAAAAAGCTAAAGCATTAGATGTAAGTAATCTAGGACAGTGGAATAGCATTGATATTCCTTTGACTGATTTTTCCGATGTAGTAGACTTAGCGGATGTGATTCAATTCAAGGTAGACGGAAATGGCACTGTATTCTTTGATAATATCTACTTCAAAAAAGCTGTTGCAACAACTCCAGCTACTGGACCAACTTTACCATCTGCAGCTTCAGAGGATGTCATTTCTATATTTAGTGATTCTTACACAGATGTAGAAGGAACAGATTTTAATCCAAATTGGGGGCAAAGTACACAAGTAAGTAATTTAGACTTAGACGGTAATTCAGTAATGAAATATACTAATTTGAATTATCAAGGAACCGCATTCTCATCTCCATTGAATGTAAGTGGTTATACTTCAATTCATCTAGATTACTGGACTTCAGATTCAACTGCACTAAATTTCTTCCTAATCAGTTCAGGAGAAGGAAAGGAAAAAGCTAAAGCATTAGATGTAAGTAATCTAGGACAGTGGAATAGCATTGATATACCATTGACTGATTTTTCTGATGTAGTTGACTTAGCAGACGTTATTCAATTCAAGGTAGACGGAAATGGCACTGTATTCTTTGATAATATCTACTTCCATGGTGAGGCGCCTGTTAATTCAGCTCCAACTACTGCACCAACTGCACCAACTGCTGCTGCTGCAAATGTAATTTCTATATTTAGTGATTCATACACAGATGTAGAAGGAACAGATTTTAATCCAAATTGGGGGCAAAGTACACAAGTAAGTAGTTTAGACTTAGACGGTAATTCAGTAATGAAATACTCTAATTTAAACTACCAAGGAACTGCTTTTGCTTCTCCTTTAAATGTAATTGACTATGAATCAATTCACATTGATTACTATACTCCAGACGCAACTACATTAAATTTCTTCTTAATTAGTTCAGGGGAAGGAAAGGAAAAAGCTAAAGCATTAGATGTAAGTAATCTAGGACAATGGAATAGTATTGATATACCATTGACTGATTTTTCCGATGTAGTTGACTTAGCGGATGTGATTCAATTCAAGGTAGACGGAAATGGTACTGTTTTCTTTGATAATATCTACTTCAAAAAATAATAACACCAATTAAAACAAATACCAAAAATAGCATTAATGAAAAGAACAAATGAACACTTAAAATCATTTTTATTTATTAATGCTATTTTTTTATTATTGTTGGTATCTTGCGCTTCAACAGAAGAAGGAGAAGATGAAAATCCTGTCCCAGTAGCACAAGCAATTAGCCTAAGTGAACAAGATAAAATTGGGCTTGTTTGGTCTGAAGAATTCGAATCTAACAGTCTCGACAATAGTACATGGACACATGACTTAGGAGACGGAAGTGCTTTTGGAATACCCGGTTGGGGAAATCAGGAAGTACAGACTTATACCGCTTCTTCGAAAAATCTGAAAATAGCCAATGGCTTTTTAACCATTACTGCTCTCAAAGAAAATCTAGATGGAAAATCCTACACTTCAGCTAGGATTAAATCTCAAAATAAATTCTCATTCAAGCACGGACAACTAAAAGTAAGGGCTAAATTTCCCCAATCTAAAGGGACTTGGCCAGCTGTTTGGTTAATGGGTGCTAATTTAGATGCTGTAGGATGGC
>Ga0208681_1000308_pt1 | contig 14210 bp, 7 predicted proteins | sample Colrivmet1558A02_FD_187677 | JGI IMG/M metagenome (GOLD analysis project Ga0208681, IMG submission 187677) | Estuarine microbial communities from the Columbia River estuary - metaG 1558A-02 (SPAdes) (version 2) | ecosystem: Environmental > Aquatic > Marine > Intertidal zone > Estuary | place... | reverse complement strand
CAACACCCGTTGCGCCTCATAAGTTAAATTGCTTTCTTTTAACGCCTTGATGTATCCACTTTGTCTGTCTTGATTGACACTCAAATAGGATTCTGTGGTGAGTAAGGCGATCCTTGTACACCCTAGATCAATCAATCGTTGCGTGGCTTTATAGGCACTATGCATATCATCGATCATCACTTGATCTCCAGGAACATGATCGGTCACCCGGTCAAACATGACCAAATGTGTTCCTTGGGCGGCAACTTCTTGCAGGTGCGACCAGGCGGCTAATTGTTGTGTTTGGCCAGCTAAAGAGAGGATAATCCCATCAACCCCACTGTCCAGGAGCAAATCAATGGCGTCTTTTTCTTTTTGGGTATTGTCATCAGAGAAACAAACACTGACATTAAAGCCTCGTGCATTGGCATACTCCTCGATGCCTTTAAATACTGTAGTGAAGAAATGGTGCACTAAATCAGGTAAAACCACTCCGATATGGTTACTGCGACTCTCTCTGAGCCTCAATGCAGTACTGTTAGGCCTGTAGTGGTATAATTGGGCCAGGGCCAACACCTTCTTCTGGGTATCCTCACTGATCTCAGGACTATTGTTTAAGGCCTTTGAAACCGTAGATATGGATATATTAAGCTCTAGAGCCAGATCCTTAAGTGTATACTTTTTTGCCAAAAATACCAAGATTTGATCAGTGCGAATATAAAGCATTAACCGCTTAAAATCAGCGACAAACCTGTTGATTAAGCGTGTATGAGGAGATTGTTGATAACCTCGAGGCATCGATAACGATTTCGGAGGCGTTTTTAGGGTGTTTCATCGAGTGTATTCCCTTATTTTATTGGCTATAACGCAGAATTTTTAGAAATATTTAACACTAAAATGGTTTTATGTTTAAAATCTGAGGGGTGATTTTTCCTATTTAATAAACAGGAGATCCGACAACTTTAGTATTTACAAGTACTCAACCCTGATTGACTGTATTATTTTCTCGCAAAAGAGTGAAATTTTCACCCTCATTTTGGCGGTAAAAATTGAAAGCGTGCTTTTTTTTGATTATAATTGCATAGCATTTGACATAAATGCAGCGTGTCCAAAAACCGTTGAAGCCTTATCGTTGTTGATAAAATTGCACCAATACCCCCAACAACACGGTTGATATGATTCTAGGCGCATGTTGTTTTTTCAAGTGTTAAAAAAACCTAAAAACTAAAAATTAACTAAACTAAATTAACATTTATGAAAATTACGCTACTTAAAAGCTTTCTGCTTGTCGGCGCACTTTTGTGCTTCGGATTGGTAGGAGCGCAGACAGTATCCGGTAACGTTTCTGATGCAAATGGCCCTCTGCCAGGCGCTACAGTGGTTATTAAAGGTACTTCAGTTGGTTCTTCGGCTGACTTTGATGGAAATTATTCTATCTCTGCAAAAGCTGGAGATGTACTTCTCTTCTCTTTTGTAGGTTATACCGGACAAGAGGTTACCGTGGGAAGTTCAGATACCATCAACGTGGTACTTATCCCAGGAAACGAATTGGACGAAGTTGTGTTGACCGGTTATGGTTCTCAAAGAGAAAAAGAAATCACCTCTGCGGTGGTTGCTGTCAGCGAGAAAGACTTTAACAAAGGAAACGTAAACGACGCGTCTCAGTTGCTTCAAGGAAAAGTTGCTGGTCTTCAGATCTACAACAAAGGTGGTAACCCTAACTCAGGGGCTACTATTCGTTTGAGAGGTTTGTCTACCATCGGTGCAAACTCTTCTCCTCTTGTAGTAATCGACGGAGTTATTGGTGCATCTCTAGCCAACGTCGATCCTTCTGATATCGCTTCTATCAACGTATTGAAAGATGCTTCTGCTGCTGCTATCTACGGTTCTCGTGGATCTAGTGGTGTTATCTTGGTGACCACTAAATCTGGTGCTGGGGTTCAAGGCAAGCCTAAATTCAACTACAACGCTCAGTTCACTACAGCTGATATCTTAAATCAAATCGACCTAATGTCTCCAGACGAGTTTATCGCTGCAGGCGGTCGTGATCTAGGATCTAAAACAGATTGGATTGATGAAGTTACCCGTCAAGGACAAACTAAAGTACACAACATCGCTGTTCAAGGTGGTGCTGGTGACACCAACTACCGTATCTCTACCAACTACAGAGATGTAGAAGGTATCTTGTTAAACTCAGGTTTTGAGCAATTCAACACTCGTTTAAATTTCTCTACTAGAACTTTGAATGACAAATTGAAAATTGACTTTACTACCTCATACACTAAGAGAGATCAACAGAACGGTTTTAACGAAGCTTTGCGCTACGCTACTTTGTACAACCCAACTGCTCCTGTTTACGGTGCTGATGCTCCATATGCATTTAACTCAGCTACTTACGGAGGATACTTCGAAACATTAGGTTTGTTTGATTCTTACAACCCGGTATCCATCATCAGACAAAACATCAACGATGGTAACAAAGTAGAATTTAACCACTCTACCAACTTTACCTACAGCTTCTCTGACAACTTCACTGGATACTTCAGAGCTGCTGAGCAATTGTCTCGTTACTCTAACAGATTGTACTACAGAACTACTTCACTTTGGAATGGTAGAGCAGACTCTCCTACACGTAAGGGATCAGCTTCATTCTTCAACGATGAGTTCAGATTCAAATTGTACGAAGGATACGGTACTTATGCAAAATCGTTTGATCGTTTGGCCATGACGGTAACTGCAGGTTACTCTTTCCAACAACAAAACTACATGTCTCATAGCTTCTCATTAGGAGATTTCCCTAATGATGATATGGACTACATCAATGCTATTGAGTACTCTCAAGATTTGAAAAACGCTGGTTTGATCGGAGCAAGCTCTGATAAGAGCCCAGATGAAAAAATCATCGCTTACTTCGGTCGTTTGAACATGACTTTCGATGATTCTATCTTCTTAAATGCTTCTCTTCGTCGTGAGGGATCTACCAAACTAGGTGATGGAAATCAGTGGGGTCTATTCCCTGCAGTTTCATTGGGTGCTGACTTAAACAAATACCTAGAACTTGAAGGAGTTAACCAGTTGAAGGCTCGTGCTTCATACGGGGTAACGGGTAACCTACCAAGTGGATCAGGTCTTTCTCAAGAAATCAGAACTTATGCATGGGCAGGTGGTGCAGCCACTGGTGGTTCAACAGCTTTGGCTCGTGCAGCTAACCCAGATTTGAAATGGGAAGAAAAAGCGGAGATGAACTTCGGTATCGATTTCAACATGGATCGTTTCTCAGCTACTTTAGATTTGTACGAACAAACTTCTAAAGACTTCATCATCAACCGTCAAGTAGACGCTACTGTATACGGATTTAACAGAAGATGGGAAAACGCAGGAGAACTATCTTCTAAAGGTGTAGAATTAGCTTTGAACTACGATGTACTTCAAGGTGATAAACTAAACTACAACACCGGTATTGTTTTGTCTAAAAACAAATCCGTATTAGAATCTTACGTATCTGAATCAGATCGTTTTGGTAACCTAGGTGCTCCTGGTCAAAACGATACCTATGTAATCCGCGTAAAAGAAGGTGAAGAAATTGGACAAATCTGGGGACCAGTATGGGACGGAACTGTTACCAATGGATCACAAAACTTTGTGGATATCAACGGAGATGGTAAATTAGTAACTAACCAAGGTTCTTGGAATGCTGAGGACGCTGACTTCGCTGTATTAGGTAAAGGTACTCCAGACTTCGAATTAGGATGGTCTAACCAGTTGAGCTTTGGCAAATGGGAAGTTAACGCATTTTTCCGCGGAGCTTTCGGACACAGCTTGGTGAATACTTTCCGTGCTTTCTACGAGCCTAGAGTAGGATCTCAGAAATCATACAACTACGTAAACACAGAATTGGCTAACCCTGATATCAAAAACGCTCAATTCAGCTCATTGTACGTTGAAAAAGCAGACTTCTTCAAATTGGACAACTTAACCATCGCTCGTTCTTTGGACATGTCTAACAGCAAGATCTTCGATTCAATGCAATTGTCATTGAACGTACAAAACGCATTTGTTTTGACCAACTACACCGGTACTGACCCAGAGCCAGCACTTTTCGACAGCAATGACGGAAATCCATTGGCTTCTGGTATTGAGCGCAGAAACAGCTACTACTCTTCTCGCCAATTCACCATTGGACTAAACATCAACTTTTAATCATAAATAAATCATGAAAAATATCTACAAAATATTCTTTGGTTTAGGACTAGTAGGACTTACTTATTCCTGTACAGACCTTGAGGAAGAACTAGTGGGAGACCTTCAATCAGATTTTTCTATTGAAGGGATCGCTTCTAGCTCATCTGGAGATGCAGGAGATGCATTGACCGGAGCATTTAACGCGGTAAGAAACGCGGGAACTGCTAACCACGGTGGATACTTCTCTGTACAATCAGTTTCATCTGATGAAATGGCAGTTACCCAAAAAGGTGGTGACTGGTATGACGGAGGTATCTGGTTGGAAATGCACAGACACACTTTTAGCTCAAACAATGGACCGATCAACGGAACTTGGATTCAGCAGTACGAGCAAATCGCTCAGGTGAACAACGTAATTACCAACGGTAATTTAGATGCAGGCCAGTTGGCTCAAGCGCGCGTTGTTCGTGCTTACCTACACTGGAGATTGATGGATATGTTCGGACGCATCAAAGTTGTTGCTCCAGGACAGTCCACGGCACAAAGACCAAGAGCTGAGACTTTTGCTTGGATTGAAAGTGAAATTCTTGCTTCAGTGCCAAACCTTGGTGGTAACGATGTTAAATACAGAATCAACAAATACGCCGCACACGGTCTATTAGCAAAACTGTATTTGAATGCTGAAGTGTACACAGGTACAGCTCGTTGGGCAGACGCTGCCTTCCACGCTGACTACGTGATCGAAAACGGTCCTTACCGTTTGTCTGACAGCAGTGTTAAGGTAACTAACTTGGGAAGAAGACCTTCTGTGTCTACAGATCCAGTGGAACTTTCAGGATATGCTGCAGTTTTTGCCCCAAATAACCAAAACAACCCTGAGATCATCTGGTCTATTGAATACGACCAAGCTACAGCTGGTGGTATGAACTTCAACCAAATGACTTTGCACTACGCTTCACAGTACTCTTGGAATTTCCAAGACCAACCATGGAACGGTTACTCTGCACTTGAAGAGTTCTACAACTCCTATGAGAATGGTGATGCGCGTAAAACTGCCAACTTTATCGTAGGTGCACAATTGGATTACGGCGGAAATGCTTTGGTGGATTTAGCCTCTGACAACGCTGACCCAGCAATCAACTATGTGCCAAACATCAACGAATTGGAGCCGAACGCAAACCGTATCGGTGGAGCTCGTTTGGGTAAATTTAGCTTCCAACAATTTGGACGTCCAGATATGGATAATGATTACCCAATCGTACGTTTGGGCGATATGTACTTGATCCGTGCTGAAGCCACTGCTCGTGCAGCTGGAAACTGGGCATTGGCTCTACCAGATGTAAACACCATCCGTGCTCGTGCTGGAGTTGCTGCAATGACTTCCATCACTGCAGACCAATTCTTGGCTGAAAGAGGACGTGAGATGTTCCAAGAAGCTTCAAGAAGAACTGACTTGATCCGTTTCGGCAAGTGGGGTGCTTCATGGTGGGAAAAAACCAACTCTGATGCTTACAGAACTGTAATGCCAATCCCTGCTGAACAAATTCAGGTGAGTGGTGGTACATTGACTCAGAACCCTGGCTACAACTAGTAGACCAACCACATTAATGCAAAAGCCACCCTTCGGGGTGGCTTTTTTTATTTTAAGTAAACCCTTACTGGTCTACTCGTAATATAAATCCTTTATTGTGTAGATTTTGAATGGAAACTCTCGCATCCAAAGCAAGATATCTGCGCAGGTGCGAAATAAATACATTGAGGCTCTTCTTATTAAAATAATCACTCTTGCCCCAAAGACGTGTTAAAATAACTTTATGGGTACAAAGTTCATTTACATTACTCACGAGATGCAATAAGATTTCAGACTCTCTCTTGGTCAGTGTAATCACTTGATCATCAATGACTAGCTGCTGATTCACCGAATGAAAATTATATCTTCCTATTTGATACAATATGTGAGCTACGTCGGATTCAACTGTAATGTAACGAGAGAGCAGGGTGTTTATTCTAACCACTAACTCCTCTTCATCAATTGGTTTTTTTAAATAATCCACAGCTCCTAGTGAGAAACCTTTTAATACGTCAATCTTGAAAGATCTAGCAGTTAAAAAAACAAAAGGAGTATGATGATGATCAGCAGACAATTCTTCAGCCAGCGAAAACCCGTCAATGTCTGGCAACATAACATCAAGTATAATTAAATCAAAAGAATACTGATCAACCAGCTTTAGAGCCGCATCACCAAATTGGGCCCATCTAACATCAAAACCTTTAATCTTCAGATATTCAGAAAGTAGATGTCCTAGCGTATCATCATCTTCAACGAGTAAAAGCCTATAATTATGATTTTTCATGATTCAACGGAATTCTAATTATCACAGTGGTGCCATAACCTAGCTTGCTTTCAACTCTAATTCGACCATTCAGGACTTTGATCACCTCTCTCACATATGAAAGACCTAATCCATAACCACTAACATTGTGTTTGTCTCCATCATGTACGCGATAATATTTTTTAAACACATGCTTTTTGTCTTTATCTGAAATCCCTCTTCCATTATCCTTGATCGAAATGATTAAACTGTTGCGGATTAACTTGGCCTCTAAAGAAATAACCGGAGTTATAGCATACTTTCTGGCGTTATCTAATAAATTATATATAGCGTTCTCAAAATGAATATCAGAACACTTAACATTGAATGAACCGTCATCAATTGAATAATTAAATTCAAAGTTCTCCAACTTGGACAAAGAAATAAAATTGTTGCAACACCTTATTAATTGATGCCTTATATCTCTGACTTGATAGTTGATAGAATCCTTATTGTTTTCAAAATATGCCAGATCTAGTACCTGGTCAATATTTTTATTGAGTCGGTCAAGTTGTTTTCTAATTAAAAATAAATTGTCTTTTTGAGCATCATCTACATGAGCCTCTAGGATTTTAGTGGCTAAACCGATAGAAAAAACAGGAGTTCGGAGCTCATGTGTTAAGTTGTTAATTGAGTTGTTTGTTATTGAAATAAGATTGTTTTGCCAATAAAAAAGTTTTAAAATCCAAATAACAATGAATATGATTCCCCCTAAAAAGACCAATCCTGGCAGAAATAAACCATTCAACTGAGATAAAAAATAAATATTTAGATCCACAAACTGAATCTCAAGAAAAACATCTTCTTTCAACGAATCTGAAAGATAGCCTTTTAAAGGAATAGGAAACATAACCACCGAATCATCATCACTAAACTGAGCGGCTGACTTAAGTTCGAAACTATTATCTAATCCATAGAGTCGGTACGTAAACTGTTGATCAATCTTGTTTTTTAACAATCTGTCTTTCAAAAAATCATTAAGAAAATTCCTGGAAGCTACTTGTAAACTGTCTTTTCCAAGTGTGAAATAATCATCATTTGAAAATGTTTGTACAATTAAAAAACTGAGCTGGTTTTTATCTTTAAAATCCTCTTTAATCATTGAGCTAAAACGTTCAACTTTCTGTCGGAATTGAACTTTAGCAAGATTCAATCCAATATTTAAAAATTGGTATTGAACAATAAACAGCCCAATTATGGACACGATAAATATACCCAGGTATAAATTCTTTCTTTTCAAGTCTCCGTGTTTGCTGTGACAAAAATAACCCTAATAATCAATGATTTAATTCGATTTTTCTCATTAACCTTTGATTAATCTTTTTGATTTTTCGTTAATCTACATATCAATAATAAATCATTTCATTTGCGTAGCTAGCAACAAAAAAACCTAATCAAAGCTGCTTTTTTAAGTGGCAACTACAACTTGATTTTTATGAAAAAAACAATGGTTTTAATGCTATTTCTGCTTGTCAGCGCAATTTCTTTACAAGCCCAGTCTAAGTTTGAATTCTGGTCTCAAGGCCATGTAGATATGTTGGCAGACTTTAAAGGTGGGGTTTATGCCACCATTGGCGGGCCCAGCTTGGGGCTGGTTCAGAGTGATCGCATCAAAGTGGGAATTCATTTTGCTCCATCGCTAAGATTTAAGTCCAATGCTCCTGAGGGGCAAGAAATAATCCCGCTTCTGGGATTTGGAGTTTTTGCCATGAATCCAGCTAATAAAATCAGATACAATCTGATCAATTACTACGATGCACCATCAAAATCTTGGTCAACTGCCTTTGGGTTGGGTTATATATTTAATGGAACGTCTAAATGAGTGCTAATCTCCCAGAAAAAAGTTAGGTATTGATCTCATTGAATTGCCTAGAAGGTTGGCCGTATTTGCCAATAAATAATGTTCAATTTTGGCTTTCATCATGATATTAATGCTATACCTTAAAATTGGTTTTACATTCAGTTTACTTTCATTCATAATCGATAAAATACAAGTGAAAACTTTTCTGTTAAATAGATGTTTATATAGAAAATCAAAGCGGCTAGTTCTTGAGCAGCTGCTTGAATTTTGTTACATTCACACCGGAAAAGGAAATCGAAAAGAGCTGATGTATTCCCCTAAATCTAGAAGTTTAACATACTTGTATTGGCCCTGGTTCACGACTATTGCCTGGGTGATTTTATTGGTGGGTTGCGCCGAAAAAGACACGCGTTTTACCCAAATGGATCCCAAAGATTTGGGCATTGAGTTTGAGAATCAATTAAGCTATACTGAAGAGTTTAACCCATATACCTACCGAAATTTCTATAATGGTGCTGGGGTAGCGATGGGAGACATCAACAACGATGGGTTGATCGACCTGTATTTTACGGGCAATATGACCGAAAACAAACTGTACCTCAACAAAGGAGATTGGAAATTTGAGGATATCACTGAGCGTGCGGGTGTTGCCTGTAGCGGTGTTTGGTCGGCAGGAGCAACTTGGGCGGATATCAATGGAGATGGATTATTAGATCTTTACGTGACCAAATCCGGGATGCCAGGTGGGCAAAACAGAAACAATGAACTGTTTATAAACCAGGGTGATTTAACCTTTAAAGAATCATCTGCGGCCTATGGGCTAGATGTGGTGGGTTTATCGGTACAAGCGGCGTTTTTTGATTTTGACGCCGATGGAGACTTGGATTGTTATTTGCTCAATAACTCGATTCGCTCAGTAGGCGCTTATGACCTTATTGAAGGGCAAAGAGAAAAAAGTCATCCAGATGGAAATCGACTTTTGGAAAATCGCGATGGTTTTTTTGTGAATGTGTCTGAAGAAACTGGGATCTATTCCTCGGCTATAGGATTTGGATTGGGTATCACTCTTTCGGACTTTAACGGGGATCACCGACCTGATCTATTTATTTCCAATGACTTTTTTGAAAAGGACTATCTCTACCTCAATACAGGGCAAGGGGGATTCAAAGAGGTGAGCGACCAATATTTCTCTGCGTTGTCTATGGGCTCCATGGGCGCAGATGCCGCTGACTTAGACAATGATTTACTGCCTGATCTGATGGTGACAGAAATGTTACCCGAAACTTTAGAGCGACAGAAAACGAAACAGACTTATGAATCCTGGGACAAATTTAGTTTGGCAGGAAGTAAGGGATACCACAAACAATATCCCAGAAATGCTGTGCAGCGGAATTTGGGCGAGCATGGATTTGCCGAAATCAGCAGGATGACTGGTTTGTCAGCTACCGAATGGAGTTGGGCAGCTTTATTGTTTGACATGGACAACGACGGACTGCGCGATGTATATGTCAGTAATGGGATTTATAAAGACCTACTCGATCGAGATTATTTAGCCTATATGGCCAACGAGGAAAAGGTCCGCCAAATGATTCAAGAGGATGATGAGGTGATCACCAAGCTGATTGATCTAATGCCCTCAAAAGCAGTCCCCAACGCGGTGTACCGCAACAAAGGAGGTTGGAAATTTGAGGATATGCGAGAAACTTGGGGTATGCAAACACCCTCATTCAGCAATGGAAGTGCCTACGGAGATTTGGACAATGATGGGGATCTGGATTTGGTGGTCAACAATGTAAACATGCCTCCGTTTATCTATAAAAACAATACAGATCAACAGGCCAATGCCCTACAATTAAGCTTTAAAGCGCTGGGAAAAAACACTTTTGGGGTGGGTACCAAGGCTATTATATATTATGGAGGCAACCAATCCATGGGAGAGCAATTCCCCTCTAGAGGATTTATGAGTGCCAGCCCAAATCGACTGCACTTTGGACTCGGTGCAGCAAAAAAAGTGGACAGTATTGAAGTGATTTGGCCCAACAGAACCAAAAGTGTGTTGAAAGACATTGCTGCCAACCAATTGCTGCATATTGATCAGCATCAAGTGCCTACTCAAGCAATCCCTGAATCGGAGACGCTGCAAGTGCTTCAAGAGGAAATTTTTCCGGAAATAGCCCATGAAGAAGGTCCGTACATTGATTTTAATTTTGAACAGCTGCTACCAGAGATGGTGAGTCACCAAGGGCCGGCATTGGCCGTAGGAGATGTCAATGGAGATGGATACGACGATGTGTATTTAGGAGGGGGAAAGAAGCAAAGCGGACAACTCGTTTTGAGCAACCCGAATGGAACCTACACGGTCCGTACTGAACCTTTTGTAGCAGCACAAAATGCGGAAGAGGTAGTGGCGTTGTTTGTAGACACCGATCGAGACGGGGATTTAGATCTGTATGTAGGAACAGGTGGAAAAGCATTTTCAAAATTTGACAGTGCGTTAAAAGATCTGTTTTATCTCAACGATGGTCGAGGAAATTTCAAGCCATTTGCCTTTGCGATTGAGGAAGCTCCTTTGTTAAATACAGGTGTAGTGATCAGCTTTGATGCCGACGCGGACAATGATCCCGACTTGTGGATTGCCGGCAGATACGACACAGAAACCTATGGATTACCCAGTTCGGGATATCTGTTGATCAACGATGGGCTAGGGAAATTTAGTCTCTCCTCCAGTGAAGCATTCAAAGATATGGGTATGGTCCGCAGTGCCGTGGTAGCCGATCTGAATGCAGATAGCTGGCCTGATATCATAGCCTCTGGAGACTGGATGAACGTGGAGATTTACCTCAACAGAGCGGGAGAATTTGAGCGCGCCACTGATTTGTTCGGCATGGAAAACACACGGGGTATGTGGGGTGCATTGTATTTAGCTGACCTCAATGGTGATGGGATTAAAGACCTGATCGCGGGTAATGTAGGCACCAATAGTTTATACCAAACGGGCATGGGTATGTGGGTCGCAGATTTTGATCAAAACGGACGTCAAGATCAGCTATTTAGCTACCAAATAAACGGGGAAGATTATCCCATACACGACAAAGATGAACTCAGCCAACAACTCCCCTACCTCAAAAAAAACAGATTGCTCTACGCGGATTACAGCACGGCTACCTTAGAAAAGCTGCTGGGTCAATCAGCACTTGAAAGCTCAACTAATTATCGACTCAACCTAATTTCTACCTCTGCTTGGGTATTTGACGGAGACAAGTTTACAGCTATTCCACTGCCTAGTGAGCTTCAATATGCTCATATACATGCGATTACAGAGTCTGATCAAAACAAAGACGGTTTTAATGATTTGCTATTTGGCGGAAATCAATCACGGATTAAACCAAGGTTTGGCGCCTCTGACGCTTCGAGTGGTTGGGCTATTCCCGGAGGAAAAAAGGTTTATTTAATAAATCAAATGCCCCTTCCTCTTGGGATAAAAGGCGACATTCGCGCCATCTCACCAATAAAAACTAAAGCGGGGAACCGAACCATATTTGGCATTAACAACCAAAAAATAAGTATTCTTCCATGAAAAAACACTACTCAATATGGGGATTAATGGGCCTTTGTGCTATGCTGCTGTTGGGCAGTTGTCGTTCTGATTACACACAAATGGTGGAATCTGAAGCAAAAAACCCCACCCCTACCGAAGATTTATATTTTGGCTTTAAAGTGGGTCAAAACAGGAAACAATTTTTCGATCGCTGTTGGGAATTAAATAAAATGGGTAAAGTGACCCAGGGGCCGAACAACAAAACAGTGCAACATACTTTTGAAACTGCCGAAGAGGGTCAGACCTCCATTATTTATGAATTTTACGGAATATTTAATCCTGATCAAGTGATGACTGGATTGGATATGGGATTTTATTTTGAAGCCTGGGCTCCTTGGAATACAGATTTATATGCCGAAAAATTAATTCCTCAAGTCAAGGATAGCTTGGTCAAATGGTATCCAGGAAATGAATTTAAATCGATTTTCCTCAAGGAATTGGACAAAGAAGTATGGATCAAAATTGACGGCAGCAGGCAAATCCTGCTCTATCCGAAAAACGAAAAAGAAATCACCGCAAAACTAGAAGACTTGCGCTACAAATACCCAGAGATTTATGAATAACAAGTGGGCTTTCTCTGCAGTTATATTTTTGCTTTTTGTCCTAAATGGGTGCCAAAAAGAGACCCTGCTTTTTGAAGCGATGGATCCTTCGGATATCGGGATGGAATTCAGCAACGAACTCGGATTCTCCAAAGAGTTTAATGTGTATACCTACCGCAATTTTTACAATGGAGGCGGTGTTTCGCTAGGCGATGTAAACAACGATGGATTACTAGATGTCTACCTGACGGCCAACCAGAAACCCAACCAACTATTTCTAAACAAAGGGGATTGGCAGTTTGAAAACATCACCGACCGCGCTGGTGTTGCTGGAACTAGGGCTTGGTCTACTGGGGTCAGCATGGTAGATATCAATGCAGATGGATGGTTAGATATTTATGTGTGTAATTCAGGAGATGTGTCCGGAGACAACAAGCAAAACGAACTGTTTATCAACCAAAAAGACGGCACGTTCCACGAAGAGGCTGAAGCATATGGACTGGCTGATCAAGGCTTTTCCACCCACGCCTCGTTTTTTGACTTTGACAAGGACGGCGATTTGGATGTCTATTTGCTCAACAACTCGTACCAAGCCATCGGAAGTTTTGATTTGCGAAGAAACGAGCGACCCAAACGCGATGAATTGGGCGGAGATAAACTGCTGGAAAACAGAGGCGGTAAATTCATCGATATCAGTGAGCAAGCGGGCATCTATGGAAGCGTTATTGGGTTTGGATTAGGGGTTACCGTGGGTGATGTAAACAATGACGGATGGGAAGATATTTATGTGTCCAATGATTTTTTTGAGCGGGACTATCTGTATGTGAACCAACAGAACGGTACGTTTAAAGAAGTGTTGACTGAGTCGATACAATCGATAAGTGGCGCTTCGATGGGTGCGGACATGGCCGATGTGGATAACGACGGCAATGCCGATATTTTTGTTACCGAAATGCTGCCCGGGGACTACGAGCGCCTCAAGTCTGTGACCACTTTTGAGGACTGGGATAAATACACCTATAACACCAAAAACGGTTACTACCACCAATACACCAGAAATACATTACAGAGAAATAACGGGGACGGCACGTTCAGTGAAATAGGAAGAATGGCTGGTGTCTCGGCTACAGACTGGAGTTGGGGCGCCTTGCTTTTTGATATGAACCTCGATGGCAACAAGGACCTATTTGTGGCCAATGGTATCTACAAAGACCTCACCGATCAAGATTATCTGCAATACGTTTCCTCCAACGAGGTAATTGAATCCATGGTGTCCGGGGATGGAGTCAACTACGCCGAGTTGGTCAATATCATCCCCTCGAATCCTATTGCCAACAAAGCATTTGCCAACCGAGGAGACTGGAAATTTGAGAACGATACTTCGCTAGGGTTAGACACTCCAGGATTCTCGAATGGATCTGCCTATGGCGACTTGGACAACGATGGAGACCTCGATTTGGTGGTGAACAATGTGAATATGCCCTTATTTGTATACCAAAACAAGGCAGTAGATCAGCAGAAAGGTCATTTTCTTCAGTTTTCATTAAAAGGAATGGGGCAAAATACACTGGCTGTGGGCACCCAAATTACCGTACACGATGGAAACGCCTCGTACAGTGTAGCGCAGCAGCCTGTACGTGGATTTCAATCCAGTATGGATACCCGGCCACATATTGGATTGCCCGGGGCACAAAAAGTATCTGTGGATGTACAATGGCCCAACGGAACACGCACCC
>Ga0208681_1000239_pt1 | contig 16323 bp, 10 predicted proteins | sample Colrivmet1558A02_FD_187677 | JGI IMG/M metagenome (GOLD analysis project Ga0208681, IMG submission 187677) | Estuarine microbial communities from the Columbia River estuary - metaG 1558A-02 (SPAdes) (version 2) | ecosystem: Environmental > Aquatic > Marine > Intertidal zone > Estuary | place... | reverse complement strand
TCAATGAGTTTATGTTGCCCCTCATTGAGCACTACCCCCCACCAGCTTATAAAGGGAAGTATGTGAAGATTAAATTCTGTACACAATTACCCACTCCTTACCCTCAATTTGCTTTTTTCTGTAATTTACCTCAATACGTTAGAGAACCTTACAAGCGTTATTTAGAAAATAAAATTAGAGAGCATTACTCTTTTTCAGGGGTACCTATCTCTATTTTTATGAGAAAAAAATAAGGAAGGTTTTTGATCACTTCTTTGACCATCACTTCAGTGAGATAGCCTCAAATACTTTTACTTGCTGCAGACGCTGTACTCTTAAATTTATGTTAATGTAAGTTCCTTCATTACAATTGGAGCTATTTTTGCAATCCTCTTAAGGTTTTCACAATACCATTACTATGCGTTTAAGATTTTTTGCACTACTAGTGTTTTTTTGTGGTTTTTTTTCCGTTAAAGCCCAAGAATTTGTCCTTAAAGGAAAGTTATTAGACGCTCAAATTAAAAGTCCTCTAGATGCTGCCACAGTTTACGTGGAGACTATAGCAGACTCTACCCTAGTGGCATATAGTATTACGGATACAGACGGAAGTTTTATAATAGAGGGCAAAACCAACCAAACCAAACTTATTTTTTACGCTACTTTCAATGGATATAAAAGTCTTAAGAAAGAAATTAGCATTGTCCCTCAGCTTCAGATGGGTACCTTGTATTTAGAAGAACAAGTAGAACAATTAGGGGAAGTGTTGGTGTCAGCAGAACGCGCTCCAATTGCAGTAAAGAAAGACACCCTAGAGTTCAATGCCAGTTCTTTTAAAACTAGACCAGACGCCAATGTAGAAGATGTGCTAAGAAAACTACCAGGGGTAGCTATAGATGCCAATGGCACCATTACGGTAAACGGCCAAGAGGTAGATCAGGTGCTGGTTAACGGTCAGGTATTTTTTAGTAAAGATCCCAAAGTAGCCACCAAGAGCCTGCCCAAAGATATTATCAGTAAAATTCAGATTACCAATACCAAAACAAAAACAGAAGAACGCACTGGAGACGACGCCCAAAGCGAGAATAAAACCATAAACCTCACCATTAAAGAAGACAAAAACAAGGGCTATCTGACCAGAATGGCTGGAGGGTATGGAACAGATGAGCGCTACCAATTAAACGGTTTACTCAATTATTTTAAAAACAAACAGCGCGTGAGTGTTTTAGCGAGCAGCAACAACATTAATAATGCAGGTTTTTCCTATGATGAGGTATTTGATATGCTCGGAGGCGGAGGCTCGAGCAGAAGAAATTTTGGTGGTGGTTTTAATGTAGGTGGAATTAATTTTGGCTTTGGTCAAGGGATTGCTACTTCCTCTACCGTAGGGGCCAGCTACGCCGATGCAAAAAAAGGAAAATACGAAGTAGAGGGGAATCATTTCTTTTCTTATTCAGATTCCTATAATGATGAAGCTTCCTTTAGAGAAAACATCCTTCCAGACAGCAGGTTTTTTACAGAGCGAACGTCTAGCTTTAAAGGGACCAACCAAAACAATAGGGGTTCTGCAGATTTGGAGTTTAATTTAACCAAGGATTTGGTGATCAGTTTTGAACCCAATGTGAATGTGGGTTTCACCACAGCCTCTAACGATCAGAATACGCTTTCTAAAAATAGTGAAGGGCTTTTAATTAACTCGAACAGGGTAAAAACCGCCAACAGAAGTGATTTGAGAAGTTTTTCTAATCAGTTCAGTCTTTTCCAAAAACTAGATACTATTGGTGGGTATATTTCATTGGATTTTGATATTTCTCAAAATAAAAATGAAAGCCGCACCAATTTAAATTCCCTCAGAGAGATCTATAATGAAGACCAGGTGACTCAAACACTTTTGGACCAAGAGAACAGTTCAGAGAATATAACCAATGCATATAATTTAGAACTAGAATACAGAAAAGCACTCACAAAAGATTTGTTTGTGCAAGCCGGAATGACTTACGATGTAAGCACAAGAGAGAACAAGCTATCTATCTTTGATTTGGACTTAGAAACTGGTTTGTACGACGGCTTTAACACAGTACAGAGCTCAGATTTTAGGTTTAAAACAGTGCAAAAAACACCTTCTATTGGTCTTAGGAACAATAGCGATAAATGGCGTTTAAGGCTGAACGCTAGTTATACAGACGCTACACTAAGTAATGAAGATTTTCTGCAAAATTCAGATTTTTCAAAAAATTACAAGAAGCTGCTGTTTAACCTTTATAGCCGTTATAGTTTGGGAAAAAACAAGAGCCTTAGTTTAAGGTATTCCAACAACTTAGACCTACCTAATCTAAATCAATTACAGCCAGTACCTAATTTGAACAATCCACTGAATATTGTGGTGGGTAATCCAGATCTGGATCCAGCCCTAAACCACAGGATAGGATTTAATTACAATAACTACAATTGGCGGGAACGTTCTGGCGTTTTTGTATATGCAGGTGCTACTTTTACAGACAATAGGGTGAGTGCGGTAACCACAACAGATGAAAACTTTTTAAGGAATACTACTTTTACGAACGTCAACGGTAATTACAATGGTTATTTTGGGGTAGGTTATTCCAAGCAGATTAAAAAAGACAGTGTTTATTCCATGAATTTGAATATTAGGCCCAACGCGAATTTCTCTAAGAATGTAGGCTTCTCAAATGGGCAATTACTTAAAACGACCTCTTATAGTCTGAATCCTTCCGTGTCTACTTCAATTAATTTCAATGAAAAGTTTCAAATTGAGCCGGGATATTCTTTAGGGTATTCTAGGAGTACTTATAATTTGGAGAACCTTCCAGAGGTATCTGTGTTGAACCACAATGCAACTTTAAAAACAACCACTTTTTGGCCAGAAAATATTATTTGGGGCAATGACATTACCTATAGTTACAATCCAAATGTAGGTCCAGGGTTTGATAAGAACGCCTATTTTTGGAACATGAGTATTGGGGTTCAGCTACTCGAAGACAAGGCTACTTTGAAAGTATTGGCTTATGATATTTTAAACCAAAACATCAATACGCGAAGGACTACTGCAGAAGATTTTATTGAAGATTTTCAAGGCACGGTATTGCAGCAGTATTTTATGCTGAGCTTTAGTTATAAATTAGACAAATTTGGCGGCCAGAAACCAGGGGGCAGAAGTATGCGCTACGGTGGTTAGAATATTACAGTTGTGACTTTATTTTCAGAAGTTCTTCTTTCACTAAAGACAATCGCTTCACGAGGTCTAAATTATCTAGCGTTTTATTTTTAGAGACTTTCAAATGGGCCTTAGCACCTACCAGGGTGTAGCCTTTTTCTTTGACCAAATGATAAATAAGCTGTAGGTTTTTAATGTCTTCAGGGGTAAATTTTCTGTTACCCTTGGCGTTTTTCTTAGGCTTGAGAATGTCAAAAGTAGTTTCCCAAAAGCGAATTAAAGAGGTGTTCACCTCAAACGCTTTGGCCACTTCACCTATGCTGTAATATCTTTTATCGGGCAGGTTGTGCATTAGTCTAAAGATTGGTTTTCTTGGTTGGCAAAACGCAGTAAGTTCTCGAATTCTGCAGGGCTTAAAGTGCCGGTATAGAAGTTAATCGGGTTTATTTTTTTCTTGTCTTTCCACACTTCGTAATGAAGGTGAGGGGCCTGCGAACGTCCAGTACTCCCCACATAGCCAATAATGTCTCCTCTTTTAACCTTTTCTCCCCTTCTCACATTGTACTGACTTAAATGCGCATAGATGGTCACATAACCAAAGCCATGGTCTATGCGAATGTGTTTCCCAAACCCAGTAGCTCTTTGATCTGCTCTGAGGATTCGTCCATTTCCAGTAGCGTAAATTGGGGTGCCTCTTGGGGCTGTAAAGTCCATTCCCCAGTGTTTTTTTCTCACTTTATTGAAAGGGTCAGAGCGCCATCCAAAGCCAGAAGCCATTCTGGTAAGGTCTTGGTTTGAGATTGGTTGTATGGAGGGAATAGCAGCAAGTAGCGCTTCTTTTTTAGAAGCAAGTGTACTTATTTCATCCAGAGATTTAGACTGAACCACCAATTGTTTTTGAAGTATATCTAGTTTTTTCGCGGTATTTACGATAAGATTTGAATGTGCATATCCCTCCAGAGTGGCATACCTGTTTAGTCCTCCGAATCCTGCTTTTCTTTGAGATTCAGGAATTGGATTTGCTTCAAAGTACACCCTATAAATTGTATTGTCTCTGTTTTCAACATCTGCCAAAACAGCTGTGGCTTCATCCATTTTTTTATTGAGTTGCTCAAATTGAAAGTTCAAATTTTTAAGCTCTCTAGACAGACTCAATTCTTTGGGAGTATTTACTATTGATGTATTGAGGAGAAACAGCAAACCAATCATTCCAAATAAAAAAGAGGCCAAAAGGAACAATACCGCCTTTTTAAAACGAGTGGTTTTCTTGTCCGTTATTTCACGGTAAGAAAGTGTATCTGCGTCGTAATAGTATTTTACTTTAGACATCTCTGGAATTTATGCTATTTTTGTGCCGTTGTTAACAGCATTAAAACAAATATAAACATTGTTTTTCTTTCGCTCATAGTTTTGCGTAAAGCTTAAGAAATCTTTGCATTTTTAACATTTTGTTCTCAAGTGTTTTTGACACCAATTAAATCATTAAGTGCCCATGAAATCTCAAGATATTAGAGCCCAGTTTTTAGCTTTCTTTAAAGATAAAAACCATCAAATAGTTCCTTCTTCTCCAATGGTTATTAAGGATGACCCAACCCTCATGTTTACCAATGCAGGGATGAACCCTTTTAAACCGTATTTTTTGGGCAATACCCTTCCTAAAAACCAGCGCGTAGCAGATACTCAAAAATGTTTGCGGGTGAGCGGAAAACACAATGACTTGGAAGAAGTAGGTAAGGATACTTACCACCATACCATGTTTGAGATGCTTGGTAATTGGAGTTTTGGTGTGGCAAAGAATAATGTAGATGGTTATTTTAAACAAGAAGCCATTCAATGGGCCTGGTCTTTATTGGTAGACGTTTTTAAAATAGATCCCAATAGTTTGTATGTGACAGTTTTTGAGGGCTGTAAAGACGCAGATCAATTAGAGATGGATGCAGAGGCATTGTCTTTATGGAAAGCGATTGTACCCGAATCACAAATTTTATTTGGGAATAAGAAAGATAATTTTTGGGAAATGGGCGACCAAGGTCCCTGTGGTCCTTGTTCTGAAATCCATGTAGATATTCGTACGCCAGAGGAGAAAGCCTCCGTTTCAGGAGCTAGTTTGGTCAATATGGACCACCCACAGGTTGTAGAGATTTGGAATTTGGTTTTTATGCAGTTCAATAGAAAAGCCAATGGTATTTTGGAGCCACTGCCTGCAAAGCACGTAGACACCGGTATGGGATTTGAAAGGCTTTGTATGGTTTTACAAGGGGTTCAGTCCAATTATGACACAGATGTATTTACGCCTATTATCAAAGAAATAGAGGTGATTAGCGGCCATTCTTACGGAAAAGATACCCCAACAGATATTGCCATTAGGGTTATTGCAGATCATATAAGGGCCGTAGCTTTTTCTATTGCAGATGGTCAATTGCCAAGTAATACAGGCGCAGGCTATGTTATTAGAAGAATACTTAGAAGGGCCATTCGTTATGGGTTTACTTTTTTAAACACCAAAGAGCCTTTTATGTTTAAACTGGTTCAGGTGCTTTCTAAAACCATGGGAGATGCATTCCCTGAATTAAATTCCCAAAAGCAATTAATTCAAAATGTAATTAAGGAAGAAGAACAATCTTTTTTAAGAACTTTAGAGCAAGGTTTGCAGTTATTAGACACGCTCATTCTTACCGCAAAAGATAAGGTTCTAGCTGGAGAGAAAGCCTTTGAATTATATGACACTTATGGTTTCCCCATTGATTTAACCGCTCTAATACTCTCAGAAAGAGGTTATGCGCTAGACCAATCAGGATTCGAAAAATCCATGCAAGTACAAAAACAGCGCTCAAGGGCGGCTTCTGAAGTATCCAAAGAAGATTGGGAAGTCTTGCTAGAAGACGACACCCAAGAGTTTATTGGTTATGACCTTTTAGAGACGCAGGTTAAAATTGCCAAGTACAGAAAAGTTACTTCAAAAAAAGAAGGAGAAATGTACCAATTGGTATTTAATCTAACTCCTTTTTATCCAGAAGGTGGAGGACAAGTTGGAGATAAAGGCTATTTAGAGGCACCCAACGGAGATGTGACTTATATTGTAGATACCAAAAAGGAAAACAATGAAATTATTCATTTTTCTAGCACACTCCCCAAAGATCCAAGGGTTTCTTTTAAAGCATCTGTAGACAAGAAACAGCGTGACAGAACGTCAAAAAACCATACAGCCACGCATTTATTGCATCAGGCTTTAAGAGCCATACTTGGCACTCATGTGGCCCAAAAAGGTTCTGCGGTTCACTCCAAGTACCTGCGTTTTGATTTCTCTCACTTTTCAAAAGTAACTTCAGAACAACTTAAAGAGATAGAAGACTATGTAAACGCTAGAATAGACGGACACATCCCTTTAGAGGAGCATAGAAATAGACCTTTGGTTCAGGCTCAAGCAGATGGTGCTATGGCCTTATTTGGAGAAAAGTACGGAGATACGGTAAGAAGTATCCGTTTTGGCCATTCTATTGAACTCTGTGGTGGAACTCATGTGAAGAATACAGGCGACATTTGGCAGTTTAAAATTACGGGGGAATCTGCTGTGGCCTCTGGAATCAGAAGGATCGAAGCCATTACTTCAGATGCGGTTAAAGATTATTATTTAAAAACAGATCAGACCTTACAGCAGGTCCTGAACCAATTGCAAATAAATACTGACCCAGTAACGGCTATTACAAAACTTCAGGAGGAATTTGCACAGTTAAAAACTACCCTAACAGCGCTTCAAAAAGAAAAAGCGGGTGATGTAGGAAAATCATTAGCGGCATCCTTTGAAGAAATTAACGGGGTGCGTTTCTTGGCAGCAGAAGTCTCTTTAGACGCCTCAGCCATGAAAGATTTGTGTTTTGAATTGGCCGCCCAGAGTCCAAATACTTTTTTGCTTTTAGGTGCGCAATACGAGGGGAAAGCATTGTTGGCTTGTTATATCTCTAAAGAACTCTTGACCGAAAAGTCTTTAAATGCAGGGCAAGTTGTGAAAACACTTGGTCAGTATATCCAAGGTGGTGGTGGAGGGCAGCCCTTCTTTGCTACAGCAGGAGGTAAAAACCCCGAAGGAATAGCAGAAGCTATTGCACATGCCAAGGACTTTATAACCCCATAGACCCCCTTTAAATGGAGCTGCAAACTAAGGTGCCACTATCTCATTTGAATTTTCAAATAGACTACAATGCCCAAATATTGCTCCTGGGATCATGTTTCAGTGACCATATAGGTGCTTTGTTTTCAAAGCACCAATTCAATACGATAAGCAATCCCTTTGGTATTATATTTCATCCTATTCCGCTCGCTTCACTAATACAAAGAATAGTGCATAAGAATTATTTTACTGAAGACGCGTTTTTTTTTCATCAAGAGCAATGGCATTCTTATGAACTTCATTCTAGTATGGGCCGAACAAATCTCTCTGAAGCACTTAGAAATGCCAATGAAATATTGGATCTCACCCATAATTTTTTAAATAAAGCTTCCCATGTCTTTATTACTTTGGGAACTGCCTGGGGTTATAGGTTGAATAACACCATTGTCACTAATTGTCACAAGCAGTCCGCCTCGTTATTTCACAAAGAGTTGGCTTCAATTTCTTTGATTGAAAATGCCTTGGAACAAATACAAGCTGCCATGATGTATCTGAATCCCGATCTGAAGGTGGTGTATACCGTTTCTCCTGTGCGGCATTTAAAAGATGGTTTTACAGAGAATTCTATCGGTAAAGCCCATTTGTTGGCAGGTATTCATGCGCAAAAGGAAAAAGCCAAGGATTCAAAATCAGTCTCTTATTTTCCATCTTATGAAATTGTAATGGATGAACTGCGGGACTATCGTTTTTATAAAATGGATTTAATTCATCCCAATGAATTGGCCATAGCGTATATATGGGAATCTTTGGTAGCAGGTACTTTTAAAGCAGCCACCAAAATACTTTTAAAAGAAGTGGTTTCAATCCAAAATGGTTTGGACCACAGACCCTTTAATCCAACCGCTGAGGCACATAAAAAATTCCTGCAAACATTGGGTAGGCGTATGGCAAAAATTAAACGGCAATACCCCCATATGTTTCCATAATTTAAGTACGTTTTTACAAGTTAAAAAGCGCTTAATCTTTGAAAATAATATTGGTGTGTGACTTATTTTTTTTCAAGTGATGGCGGATAAGCGGCCATGATTTCATTGACAAATTTTTGAATATTGGCCTGTTTTTTTAAAGGATCGTCCTGAGGTTCTAAAAAGCCTACGCCACTTCCTTGCCACAGCAATCTTTTGGTTTTAGCATCTATCACGTCTATAAACAAACGCCCTTTTGCTCTGGTGGTCACTTGGGTGTTTTGCATGCCCATTCCTGGCCAAAACCATGGATTCCAGCCCCATCCCCATCCTAATCCGGCATTGTTGTAAATGTCTACTTGGGCCTCTTCTTTGGTAAAAAAGTTAAGGAGTATGTCTGGCATATCACTGGCAGAAAAGCCTTTCTCTTGGAGGGTGTTTTCTAAAGATTTTAAAATCCTTCTCTTGTCTAAATCAGAAATTTTTACCTGATCTATTCCCGCTTTGTAAAAAGCGTAGGTCTTGTAGCGATCAAATGATACATTGGGATCGTAATCTGTAATGACCTTTATGCTGGAGCAACTATGGAGAAACATCATTAAGGTGAATAGCGGTAATGCGAATAATAGTTTTTGTCTCATCATAAATCCAGTTTTAAAAAGATTAAAAATTTAATATATCACCCTAAAATCAAAAAGCATGCCATTCTTTTCCATTATTCTTCTGGTGAAATACAATTGAACGGTATTAGCGCAGCGCAACAGGACTACTTTGAGAATGCAGTGCTATTGCTTGTTTGTTTTTGGGTCATAACCATAGGGGCAATGCCTACAACCACTCTCACAGCAATACCCTCTTTTTAGGTGGTATTGGGCAGTAAACACCCTATAACCACTGGGGTCGTAATAAAAATCACCTTCTTCTACAGGAATGTATTTTTTCATCATTAGTTCGGCAATTGAGATTTAGGGTATAAAAGCTATTTTGTGAATGTTAAAAATACGAATTTTGCGTTCAATTCTCTAATTAGTCCTTTGATAAACGAAATAGCTACATACACCGAAATAGACCTGCCTTTGCTTAGTGAGAAAGGCATTCAACTCGCTTTTAAGCGAGAGGAGTTGTTGTTTCCGGGTATTTCTGGCAATAAATACCGAAAGTTAAAATACAATATTCAGGCGGCTAAAGCGGCAAAGCAGCATACGCTGCTCACCTTCGGTGGTGCTTTTTCAAACCACATTGCCGCGGTAGCCTATGCAGGAAAAATCCATGGTTTTAAGACCATTGGGATAATTCGTGGAGAAGAATTGGCAGGACAACCCTTGAATCCTACCCTTGAGAGAGCGAAATTACATGGAATGTCTTTTCACTTTGTGTCTAGGGAGGTGTATAGAGAAAAGCATCGGCCACAATTTGTGGCCAAACTACAAGAGACTTTTGGTCATTTTTATCTCATTCCAGAGGGAGGTACCAACGCACTAGCGGTCAAGGGATGTGCAGAAATACTCCATGAGTTGGACGCTAAATACACGCACATTTCTGTGGCTGTTGGTACTGGAGGTACGCTGTCTGGTTTGGCAGAGGCTGCATTTGAACACCAAGAAATTCTTGGATTTCCAGCCCTAAAAGGCGCTTTTTTGCAAAAAGATATTTGTAATTTTACACAGCAGAATAATTGGACCCTTTTTGAATTGTATCATTTTGGGGGTTATGCAAAGCTCAGCCCTCAGCTAGTAAATTTTGCCAATCAATTTAGGCGAGATACAGGGGTTGTTTTGGATCCCATTTACACTGCTAAAATGGTTTTTGGCACCTTGGACCTCATTGCTAAAGATTATTTTGTCTCTGGAGACCATATTTTAATGATTCATACAGGGGGTTTACAAGCCATTGAAGGCATGAATAAAAAATTGCGAAAGCAAGATATAGAATGGTTGCTATGAGATTGAAATCTTTTTTATGGGTGGTTTCTTTTGCGTTATTGCTCAATAGCTGTATCGCAAAAAAGAAGCGCAGCTATGCCCAGGCAAAAAAGGACTACGAAAAATCAAGTGCTCAAGGGTCAAAACCAAACGCACTACCGGATGAAAACACAGCCGGATTTACCACCTATACCTTTAATTCTGCAGAAGAGTATATACGTACATTCGCTCCCATTGCCTTAGAGGAAATGGAGGCCTATGGTATTCCTGCCAGCATTACCTTAGCCCAAGGATTGTTAGAAAGTGGTGCTGGGAGCAGTAATTTGGTTCGAAAGTCTAACAACCACTTTGGGATAAAGTGTCACACCAAATGGCGGGGCCCTTCCACCACCCATGACGACGACCAAAAGGGGGAGTGTTTTAGGAAGTACCTACACCCCAGAGAGTCCTACAGAGACCACAGTCTTTTTTTAGCCAATGGCAGCAGATATGCGTTTTTGTTTGACTACCGAACCACCGATTATAAAGCCTGGGCTAGGGGATTGAAAAAAGCCGGCTATGCCACAGATCCAAAATACCCCGCCAAGCTCATTGCCCAGATTCAAAAATATAATTTAGACCAATACGACCACCCCAGAAAGGCACAAAGAATTATTAAAGAAAATAATGAAAACCCAATCAGTAGTTATGTGTCTGACCGTATTCACCAGGTTCAAAAAGGAGATACTCTTTTTGGAATTTCCAAAAAATACGGTCTTAGTGTAGACACACTCAAGAAGATTAACGGGCTTAAGAGCAATGACATTCAGGTGGGTACCTCACTTAAAATAAGTATAAAATAGATGAATTATCAGAGAAGTAGCGCCCTTTTTGAAGCGGCACAGAAAGTAATACCAGGAGGCGTGAACTCTCCAGTAAGGGCTTTTAAAGCAGTTGGAGGGACACCTATTTTTGTTGAACGTGCCAAAGGGGCTTACCTATACGACGTAGACGGGAATAGGTATGTAGATTTTATTGCCTCATGGGGGCCACTTATTTTAGGACACGCTTACGAGCCTGTTTTAAAAGCCGTGACAGAAAAAGCTGCTTTGGGCACTTCTTTTGGAATGCCTACCGCTATTGAAACAGAATTGGCCTCACTCGCGGTTAGTATGGTGCCTGGAATAGATAAAATTAGGTTTGTCAATTCAGGCACAGAAGCCTGTATGAGCGCCATTCGTTTGGCCAGGGGGTTCACAAAAAAAGACAAGATTATAAAATTTAAGGGTTGTTACCACGGACATTCAGACGCCTTCTTAATTCAGGCAGGTAGTGGTGCGGTAACTTTTGGTGCACCGAGCAGTCCTGGTGTGACAAAAGGAACGGCAAAAGACACCCTTCTGGCAGATTATAACGATTTGGAAGGGGTGCAACAATTGGTGCAAGAACACAAGAATGACATTGCTGCAATTATTATTGAGCCAGTAGCCGGTAATATGGGCTGTATTCCACCAGAAGCTAGTTTTATTCAAGGCCTAAAAAGACTTTGTAGTCATGAGGGCATATTGCTTGTTTTTGATGAGGTTATGACTGGTTTTAGACTGGCAGCAGGTGGGGCCCAAGAGGTTTTGGATATTTCCGCAGATATTGTTTGTTTTGGAAAAGTAATTGGTGGTGGTTTGCCGGTAGGTGCTTTTGCAGCTAGGGCAGAAATAATGAATTATTTGGCACCAGACGGACCGGTGTATCAGGCAGGAACGTTATCCGGAAATCCGCTGGCTATGAGTGCAGGTTTGGCTATGTTACAAGCGCTCTCAAAAGATAAAGCAGTATTTAAACGCTTGGCAGAAAAAACAGCCTATTTACATAAAGGAATAGAAGGCGTGCTACTCAAGCACGGTATCTCTCATACGATCAATAGGCTAGGTTCTATGATTTCTGTTCACTTTTGTCAGGACGCTGTGACAGATTTTATGACTGCAGCTGCGGGAGACAATGAAACTTTTAAAAAATACTTTCACGGTATGTTGGCACAAGGGGTTTATTTGCCCCCCTCTGCTTATGAGAGTTATTTTTTAAATGACGCCTTGAGTTATGAAGATTTGGATTTCACCATTGCTGCATTGGAAAAAGTGGCACCAGATTTACTGTAATGCTTTTGGCTTATGTGAAGTAAAAAAAAAGGGAGGCTGAAAGCCTCCCTTTTTTAAAAATTGGTTTGATTGGATTATTTAGGATCCAAAATGTCATTGATTCTAGCAATGGCATCTTGAATATGGTATCTAGACATGGTATTAGCCGCGTTGGCCAATCCATTTCTCAATTGTGCTCTAAGGGTCACTAATTCGCCTCTTACTACTGAACGAATGTCTGATTGAGACGTATTCACTGCAGTAGATTTCTGATACCCACCATAGCTCGGTAATTTTCTCTGACTGTCTGCAGTCATTAAATAGGCCAAACGGTCAATGTGTCCTTTTTGTAGGTTTCTTCTATAAGTGTCTATAGCGCCACCGTTGTAAATCTCAGACCAGATCCCTCTTCTGAGTTCAGACATCATTTGGGTTAAAGTATAGGCCTTAGACCCCATGGCTGTTTCATGTTCAATGAGTCTGGCCATTTTACCTAGACTAAGTACATTGTTTAACGTTCTTACTTGAACACCACGAACACGGTCTACCGTTCCTGAGTACTCAATTTTGTTAAAGATGTTTTGGTCTAGCATCCACTCAGGTGTTTGAAACAATTCACGTTGTAAAAACTTCATAGCGTCCCGCTGATGCCCCTTATCTACTGGTGTATAAACAGCCCCTTCTTGCTCATAAGTTTTGTGGTTTTCGTACACCCCACCAATATTGTTAGACACATGGCCCATATAGCGATTAAACTGAGACAGTACTTGACCGTAAAGGGTTTCTAAGTCATCGTAATTTTTACCGTCCTCTGCAGTCCACTCAATTAATTTAGGCACAATTCTCTGTAGGTTTTTGATTCCGTACATACTCGCTTTCATAGCGTTGTCTCCTAAATCTTCTGTCTGAGAACTTGGATCTACCACGTCGCCTCCTTGTTGGCTTCCAAAATGGTATAATGGGTCTCCATCATGGGCCATAATCCAGCTGTCTAGTACTGGTTTTTCTGCTTCAGCACTTTTATCTAAGATGGGTCTATAACCCCATTCAATAGCGTATTTATCATAAACACCAATATTTGGCATAAGGGCTACCCCTTTGTCTTCTGGCTGAGCCACATAGTTAAAACGGGCATAGTCCATAATGGAAGGTGCTGTACCGTATTTACTGGTAAAGCTTGCAGACCTTAAAGAATCTACAGGATATGCAGCAGAACTACCCATATTGTGGGGAAGTCCTAAAGTATGGCCCACTTCGTGAGAAGAAACAAATTGTATTAAACGGCCCATTACTTCATCTTTAAAAGCCACGCCTTGTGCTTCTGGATTTATGGCCGCAGTTTGAACAAAGTACCAGTTGCGCAATAGACTCATTACATTGTGGTACCAGTTAATGTCAGATTCTAAGATCTCGCCACTTCTTGGATCACTTACATGGGGTCCGTTTGCATTGGGTATTGGGGAAGCTAAGTAACGCACTACAGAATAGCGCACGTCTTCAGGAGACCATTCTGGGTCTTCTTCTGGCGTTGGAGGATCCATAGCTATAATAGCATTTTTAAATCCTGCGGCTTCAAAAGCTACTTGCCAGTCTTCAATTCCTTGTTTAATAAAAGGCACCCATTGTTTTGGTGTGGCCCTGTCTACGTAATAAATGATTGGTTTTTTTGGTTCTACCAATTCCCCTCGGTTGAATTTCTCTAGATCTTCTTCTTTAACTTCGAGTCTCCATCTGTCTAGAAACTTCACTGTTTTACTCTCTTGAGCATCCAATCCATAATCTACCTGATCTCTTTCGAACCAACCTACGCGCTTGTCAAAATAACGTCTTTTCATGGGTTCAGCAGGAAGTAATATCATAGAGTTATTAATCTCTACAGAGATAGATCCCAAGCTTGAATTAGAAGGAGGACTGCCCGCAAAATAAGTTTTCACATGTCTGGCCTCAATATTCATTGGGTAACTTTTAATGCCTTCAATAAAGCTTCTCTCCGAATCTAATCTGGTCGCTTTATATCTTTTTTTATACCCCTCAGGCATTCCAAGTGCGTTCACATCTTTTTCAAAAAGCGGTGTTACTTCTATGACAGTACTCGTCGCAACAGAATCTTTTCTATTAGATTTTACGGCAAAGGAATACAATACCGGCTCAAAATTTGAATTGATTACAGCTTCTTTAACAGGGAGCGAATCTGCTGCAACTACTTCGTGGCTAACCACCCTTAAATGCACTTTATCTCCCTTTTTCTCCCACCTCATGACTTGGGTGTTTATTTTTCCACCCCCAAATCCAATCCCTGAAGCAGTTTTAGAAATTCTGCTCACCATGAGCATTTCTCTACCTAAAAGGCTGTCTGGTATTTCATAGAAAAATTTGTCTTTGATTTGGTGTACGTCAAAAAGCCCTTTATCTGTCTTGGCCTCTTTGGTAATGACCTTAGCATAGGGCTGTGGTGCGTCTTTATCTATTTTTGGTTTTGCCTCTGTAGGCGCTTTTGCCTTAGCTTTTTTCTTGAAAAGCTGGGCTTCACTTGTGCTGACACTTCCAATCACTAGGAGTGAAAACAACAGGTACTGAAGATTTTTTTTGATCATTAGGTGGGTTTTTTATTTTATTGCTTCTCAAATAACCGAAAAATTGTCCTAATGAAATGTTAACAAAATCATAAGATGGCGCTTTTATTTATGAGCCAACACCTTACAGCTTCTCCATTTAATTAAGTTGTTAAGGCCGTTTTTATGTTTGAAGCTAAAAGAGTAATGGAACCACATATTCAAATGATCTAATGATTTTATAGTTCGATCAATCACTAAAGCTAAAAGAGTAAAGGAATAATATATTCAAACAGCCCAATGAGGATTAGTACGGCTACTAGGTTGAGTAATATACCTGCTTTGACCATATCTTTTACTTCTATAAAACCACTGGCAAAAACAATGGCATTTGGCGGGGTAGCCATGGGCAGCATAAAAGCACAGCTGCTCGCCATTGTCACCGGGATGAGTAGGTACACCATAGGTATTCCAAGACCAATGGCTATTCCAGCGACTACAGGCGCTAATACAGCCACTAAGGCTACATTGCTCATGAGTTCTGTCATAAATAGCATTAATAAAATCAGTAAACTGGCTGTGGCAGTAATACTGAAATTACCTGCCGCAATACTTTGAGAAACCTGATCTACAATTCCAGAAACAGACATTCCTTTGGCCAAAGCCAATCCGCCACCAAACAATATTAAGATGCCCCATGCCAGTTTTTCAGTATCTTTCCAATCCAGTATGAAGTCTCCTTTTTTTAGGTTAAAAGGGACCGCAAATAGACTTATTGCTGCAAACATGCTAATCATGGTGTCTGACAATCCCAAAGAGGGAAATACACTATTGATTAAGGTCCTAAAGATCCAAAGGGATACGGTTACTGCAAAAATGCCCAATACCATCTTTTCTTTTGATCGGGTAGGGCCTAATTTTCTTAATTCTTCTTGAATCACTTCATTAGAGGCAGAGAAATTGAGGCCCTTACTCGGAAAAATGAGGTGTACAAGCGTAATATAACTCAGGCCAATCATAATGATTGAGAAAGGTAGGGCAAATACCATCCATTTTAAAAAGGATATTTCTATTTGGTATTCATTTTCCAAAAGACCAATGAGAATAGAATTTGGTGGGGTACCTATTACCGTGGCTATACCTCCTGCATTTGCAGAAAAAGCAATTCCCAAGAGCACACTTACGGCAAAATTTCGATCTTTTTTGGTAAAACCGTCTACGTCGTCTATTAAAAGCTTAATCACTGACATGGCAATGGGCAGCATAACAACAGCTGTAGCGGTATTGCTAATCCACATACTCAAAGAAGCTGTGGCGATCATAAAACCAAGTACTACTTTGTTTGGCGTAGTGCCTGTAATGCGAATAATATTGAGTGCAATTCTTCTATGGAGATTCACCTTTTCTAAGGCAAGTGCCATAACGAAACCGCCAAAAAACAAAAAGATAATAGGACTTCCGTAATTATTTCCTACCTCTGCAATAGGCATAATATCTAATAAGGGAAACAAAAG
>Ga0208681_1000231_pt1 | contig 16672 bp, 16 predicted proteins | sample Colrivmet1558A02_FD_187677 | JGI IMG/M metagenome (GOLD analysis project Ga0208681, IMG submission 187677) | Estuarine microbial communities from the Columbia River estuary - metaG 1558A-02 (SPAdes) (version 2) | ecosystem: Environmental > Aquatic > Marine > Intertidal zone > Estuary | place... | reverse complement strand
ATCCTGATGAGTTATCATCGCGATTTTTGGAAAACGAATTCGCCGGCTAAAGGATATCCTTTAGCCGGCGAATTCGTTTTCCAAAAATCGCGATGATAACTCATCAGGATTTTTTAAGAAAAAATAAATTTTCATAATTCACATCGTGTTTCCATCGCGCCTTTATAATGCAAAATTTTGCATTATAATTTTTAAAGGAGAAATTTTTGGAAAATAATTCCGTGAAAACTTGCAGAATTATAAAATTTTAATTTTCAATACAATTCAATCAAGATTTTTTAAAGAAAATTAAAAGTTTATAATTCTCATCGTGATTCCATCGCACCCCCATTATAATTGTTATAATGGGCCAATTCTAGAACTTTTTTACAATTAAATAATTTTACTATGTGATTCCATCTATATAAATCACATAATAAAATTTTATATTAATTTATCATCTGATGTCATCTAATATCATATATATTGGCGTCTTATCCAAAGCGGAAAAGCAGAAAACTTGCCCGTGATTTTACAAACTTTTTTTTATTCACTCTCCTAAGGAGACTTTCTATTTTTGCGGGCAAGTTTTCCGCTTTTCCGCTTTTCTATCTACTTCCCATTTTTATATTTTTATATTATAATTATTTACATAATTATTCTTATTATTCTTGTTAAAAAATAAATAAATAAATAAATAAATAAATAAATAAATAAACCATCATGTAATCCATCGCATGGTATCACATCATGGTTTTATCAAAACCCCTTCTCTGTATTACTATTAGTGCAACATTTGAAACAACCAACAAGTAAGATTATTAAATGTATTATTATTAGAATATGTTTTTTTATTTTTGATTTCACTTCTTCGTCGCATACTTCATTGATAACCTCATCAATCACCTCATCAAAGTCATCTTCCATCATATATCTTGTTTAGATTTTTTTCTACACCAATGACACCACATATAGGAAGAAGATTCGCTATTTTTGTCGACTACCGTAATAATTTCAAGGGGAGGTTCACATTTTTGACAATATGGGCAAAGTACATTAGAAAAAGTATTTACTTTTTCTAAGCATGTATTAGTTGGAGATTTAGGAGGTGTATCATCAATCTTAAAACAGTTTAATTTATTAATTATAGATAAAATTTTATTTTTCAAATTTTGTATTTTTGTATTTTCTACCATGTATATTTAATAATTAGATATTATTTTTTAAAATGTTTATCGTAATCATAATAACATTTAATAGCACTAATAAATATAAAAATAGCATGAATTATTAATAAAGTATCAGGCATTTATATATTTAGATTATATATTTTTAAATCGGCCCTGTCGCCGTCGGCAATGGAGTTGCCAATGGCGGCCCCCTGCTGCCGTCACGAATCAATTATATTATTTTGAAGATCCCGCCTTTGTTTCTGATTTTACAGATTTTTTATATTTTACTAATTCAATAGGTAAGGATCCATATTGTTCGGTATATTCTTTTATACGAGATGAGAGAAGTTCTGATTCTATAGAATCCGTCCATTTATTTTTATTATCATTTACATGTTTAATTAAATCCGCTTTTGACATTTTATCATTAAATTCTATACCTTGAAATATAAGTTGCTGTTTAATAGCTGGAATGGTAATTTTATTAATAATTTTAAAAAATTCACTAGCAGACAATATATCAACACCTTCTTTTGCTATTTCTTTAAGTTTCGTTTCGGTTGCTTCTTGAGCTATTGTTGAGACATCATCAGATGGTTTATCTTTCTTTTTTTTTTCCTCTAATTGCGCAGTAATTGCTGTAATTTCTCCTAATATGTCTTGGCTAAGTTCTTCGCGTTCCTTTTTTTTTTTAGCTTCGCGTGTATCTACTGTCTTATAAACATTGTTTAGTACTTGCCTAGTTTCAGAAGCTGTATTTGCTCGGGTAAGTTCTTCGCGTTCCTTTTTTTTTTTAGCTTCGCGTGTATCTACTGTCTTATAAACATTGTTTAGTACTTGCCTAGTTTCAGAAGCTGTACTTGATGGCCTAAGTCTTTTTGGTATTTGTACGGGTGTTTCTGGTACTTCCATAGGTACTTCATCTGTTGGTTCATCATCAGAAGCCATACTAAATATTTCTGGTGCAGGTGCTGCCGCTGCTGCTTCTGTCACTTCAACCCGTTGTTGTGCCGCCCTCTCTGGTAAAGTTGATGGTATACCGTCACCTCGTAAATCCGCTTCTGTTTTTTTTTGTTTCTCTTTTTTTAAGTTTATCCTACGTTCTATTTCCTTTTCTACTGCATTGTTGAACATTTCATCAGTGATATTATTTTTTATCTCATCCTCAACATCCACCTCACCATTTATTAAATTAGAAAATTCGTAACTATCCCGTACTGCTTGCTTGGGGTTTACTACATAATTAATTTCTTTGTTAGGCTTGTTCGCTATTTTCTGAAAAGAAGGCCTTTTCCTAAAGCCATGATTTGATCTACTGATTATTTCCATATTTTTATATATATATTTATAGTGAGATTATTTATTTACCGTTTAATAAATCGTTGATCTTTGATCAATCTTATTCTTAAATAAAGCTACGCTTTATTTAATAATTCGTCGTATTTAGTTGGGCTTCTTTTAGCACTCGTAACCAAAATTTCTTTTTTTCTCTTTTCCAACCTCTCAATCTCGTGGGGGTGTACCACAGCAGATTCTAAATAATTTTTAATTCGCTCATACTCGTGATGGTATAAATTTTGATTCTTTAACCTTTTAGCCTCATTAAAATCTCGTATATTTTGTTTATGTTGCTTTTTTGCTTTAAAATATTCATTTAATCTTATTAATTCAGCCATTGATTGATCTAGTATTTTCTTTTCAAATCTCTCTTTTAAACTTTGTTTTTTATACTTAATATTTTTCTCCATGTATTTATATATATTATGTCAGATAAAAAAAATGATCATATAGTTAAATATCATTCAAAACAATCAAAAGTAGAAGACGTCCCTATTTTACCTATGAGAAGTTTGATTATTGGACCCAGTGCCTCTGGGAAAACATATTTATTAAATAATTTAATTACTAATATCTACAAAAAATGTTTTGAAAGAGTCTATATATTCAGCCAGTCCATCTATTTAGATAGAACATATGACCCAATTAAAGAGACACAAAAGGAAATTAAAAATGAAGATTTATATTTTGAAACATTTGATGAATCAGCACTTCAAAATATTATTAATAATCACAGTCGAATAATATCAAAGTTGAAAGAAGAAAAAATGTCGGAGATGTATAACATATGTATCGTGATTGATGATTTTATTGATGATAGAAGAATATCAAATAATTCAAAAGCTTTAAATAGCTTATTTATTCGTGGTCGTCATTCATTTATATCTACAATTTGTCTAATTCAAAAATATATCTCAGTCTCTCCTATGATACGTCTTAACGTTTCTGCTTTAATGATATTCAAGTTAAAAAATATGAAAGATTTAAACGCGTTACTAGATGAGACCAGCGCATTAATCAATAAGAAAAAACTATTAGAAATATATGAGAGAGCTATTGAAGAAAAATATAATTTCTTGTATATTAATTTAATGGCTGACAATATAAATGAGATGTTCTTTATTAATTTTGATAAACAATTCAGGATAAAATAATTATTTAATTAATTCCAGATATATCTAATTAATTAAATAATTAAAGCAAAGCTTTTTTCATTAAGGGACGCTATCGGAGCTAGCCTAACTCAATTTTTTTCGAAAAAAAAAATTAAGGGACAGTATGAAAACAAAATGGAGTATTATAAGGTGCTCCTGCATTGGTATACATATTAATAGTAAATTGTGTACTACTATTCGCATACCCAGTAGCTAATGCAATAGTTCCTGCTGATGCACATGCAGACACCATCACAAGATAATTAGCACCAGAGGGATGAGCAGTAGGTAATGTAAAGACATAATCACCAGTAGCAGGCATAGTAATCATCGCAGACGTTACAGTTAATCGACCTACACTTATAACAACTGTACCCGTTGCAGAGATGCGACCGGCATATAAAAATTTAGGCTGTTTCATATCAAGTTGTTCTTGTAAATTACTTGAGCTATTAGTTAGGAAAGATAAATTAGTAGTTGTAATATTGGACAAATTAAAAGGATTATCTAAAATTAAAGTACCTGGACTCAATCTTAAATTGCCTTCAACCCATAAATTATTAGAACGTAAATATTTTGCAAATACTGAGTTTCGTGTATAACTTCCACTATTTGATATATCATAAAAGAAGTCTTTTTTATAGACACCATCAACAGTATGGTAAGTGTCAAATGATAGAGATGACAACCCTGATAAATTAACAACCTTATTTAAGTTGTCGCTTCGTATCGTGTCATATTTCACAACGGTATCTGATAATTTCGAATTAACATCATCAGAAATAAGTGTTCCTAGTGGTATATCAAAACAATATATCTCACCCGTATATATCAAATCTGTAACAGCTAGGCGGTACGGACATTGTACTTCTTGAGCGTTTAACCAAATCTTATTACCACCTTGGAAAGTAGACCCACTTATTGGATTTATGATATCTATAGATATGCTTTTTCCAGTGTCGCCACCCGCCAATGTTGTTCCAGTAGTTAATTTTAATTCAAGTTGTTGTTGTAAATTACTCGTGCTATTAGCTAAAAAGGATAAATTAGTGGTTGTAATACTGGAGAAATTTTGAGGATTATCTAAAATTAAATTACCGGGATTCAATCTTAAGTTGCCTTCAACCCATAAATTATCAGATCGCAAATATTTTGCAAATACTGAGTTCCTTGTATAGCTTCCGCTGTTTGATATATCATAATAGAAGTCCTTCTTATAAACATCATCTGCAGTAGGGTAAGTGTCGAATGAAAGCGACGACAACCCTGACAAGTTAACAACCTTGTTTAAGCTGTCGCTTCGTATCGTGTCATATTTTATAGTATTTACGAGTTTAGTATTTATAACCGCCGTCGTATCATATAAAGTTAAAGTGCTCGCAAGTGTTGCAGAACTAATTCGTAAATTTATAGCATTGTTCAAGCTAGTTAAATTGTTAGTAATCTGATTTTGTAAATTTGAGTTGCAACCATAAAGGCAACCTAAATCCCAAGGAGATATCGTAGTTGTTCTCAACGAATTGCAGTATATTGTGGTAGTATCATTGAAATATAAGGCATTCACACACGAAATATTTAGTGTTGTTATATTATTGGCTACAGATGTCGAATCTAGTTTATTATTAATTTGTGTTTGTAAATTTGAGGTACTCCCCGAAACATTCAATAGTTGACCAGTTGTTAAATATTCCGTTTCAGGATCATTTAAATATAATTTGCTATTTGATCTGAGATACATATTTGTGGCACACCAAATATTTTGTAAGCTTCCTAAATTTGCAGCTATGACTGTATTGGCGGTATACCCCCAAGAATTAACTCTATCTATTATCATTATTGGGGTAGATCCATCTTCAAATTTTAACAAGTTCCAATCACTCATAGATATACTTTTTATTGTTGCGGTGGTCCGTGGTACATCATATCCTAAATAATTTGTTAGTTTGCTGTTTACCGTACTGGTATTATCATAATCATCCAAAATATTAATTAACAAATTAAGGCTTACTTTATTTGATATATTAGCATTAACAGTATTGAATTTAGTTGTTATTTCATCTCTATTATGAAAATTGGTAAATGTTGTGATTTCGTTTTCTGATAATACCAAATTCATGATAGGCGTTTGACCTGAAATATTTAATTGAAAATATAAAGGAGGGATTGGAGTAAATTCCCCTGCTCTTAGATTTATTAAATCTAATACTGATTGATTAGTAATATTATATACTTCCTTATCCAATTTAGAATTTATATTAGTAGTATTTTCAATCTGAAATAAATTAAATGTCGAACTACTCAACTTACTAGCTATTTGTGTACCTAATAATATATTATTTGCGTTATAATCTAGTATATTTACTTTTTCAGCGATTGCCGCCGTATTAGCCACTTTAAAAGCTTCATAATCTGTAGATAAAACACGGCTATTAATATTATTCAAGTTAGCGGTGTTTGTTGTGTTAAAGTCAGATATTAATAGTCTACTGTTAATATTATTTAAATTAGTAGTATTTGTCGTGTTAAAATCAGATATTAACAATCTTTTAGATAATTCTGAATTCGTCGTACCTTGGAATTTTGAAAAATCAGTTATTGATACACCAGATAATAATGATGATGCGGTAACATTGAAATCAGCAATTTTTAAATTCGCTAAGTTTGTGTTATTGAAATCTAATATATTAAGTTTACTATTAAATGTGCCAGGTAATATATTATCTCTAAAATCATCAAAAATAGAAGTATTCAATTTACTATTAAATGTGCCAGCTAATGTATTATTTTTAAAATCGTCAAAAATAGAAGTATTCAATTTACTATTAAATGTGCCAGGTAATTTATTATTTCTAAAATCGTCAAAATCCGATATATTAAGTTTACTATTAAATGTGCCAGGTAATTTATTATTTGTAAAGTCGTCAAAATTAGAAATATTTAACTTACTATTTAATGTTGTGCTTAGTATATTTAATCTGAAATTATCATAGGTGCTTATGTTTAATTTAGTATTGAAAGTATTATTTACATCTATTATATTAGCTTTTCGTTTTAAAATTTCCTCATCTAGAACCGTAGTACTACTTACAATTAATGAAGTGAGGTCAATTAATTGGCCCGTTTCCTCATCTATTGTATAATATTTATCAGCTATTAAAGATATACTGTTCGAAAGACTCATTATATTAATATATATTATATATTAATTTATTCTCAAGACAAAAAGCTCTGCTTTTTGCCGATAGAAATAAACACAAGAGAAAACATAGTTTTCGATTGTATTTATTCTAAGATATCAACATGAGTATTAAAGATATTAATCATTAATTCATTCATCATTACAACATGTATATAAGTAGGAGGTTGTGGCTTACCTGTTACTTCTTTAGCTAAATCAACCATGAGACTCAAATTTTTATTGTTAGTATCAATACCTCTCGCTAACACATTCGAATCTGCATCCGCTCGTTCTAAATTGAACAGAGATATAAATTTAGTATTATTATATTCAAGGACTGATATATTCGTTTCTGGGTGACATTTATTAAGATAATAATAACATACAGATTGACTGTTTAATGGCATATCTGGGAAATTTAATGAACCAATTTTAAGTGATAACCGGTTAATATCAAAAGCAGGATCATATCTTAATGAAGAAGCATTAGATGCAGGCGAATAAAAACAATTATATTCTTTTAAATAAACATTTTTTACTATTGGATCTCCTTTATTAGAGGTTGATAAATCTCTAAAAAATGAAACATATACCCTATCTAGAGAATGCACAGATTTACTTATATTAATATCAATAGGACCGGTGTTTAGTAAGGTTTGATAGAGACTAGTATAGTTGTTTATAGAAATTTTATACGACGAGTTTTCTTGTGTTATATGATTTACAAACATATCAGTATAATTCGGTGAATAATATTTTTGATCGCATAAAATTTTAAAATCATATAATTCCCAGTTTTCGGAAACTTTAACTTTATCTGCATCTGCTATCAAATCTTTTGATATGATATTTGCTTTTGGGTCGGTAGATAATTCAAGCTCTAACTCAATCGGTAAAAACGATAGGGGTACATAATTTGCTTGATTTAATAATCCACTTAATGGCTTAAAAGATACTGTCATAGATGTTTCCTTTGAAATATTTGTGAAGTAATTAAATATTCCAGCATCAGAGGCTCCTGATGTACCGTCTAAAGCAAAATTATTTTTAAATCCTTCTAAAGTGTCACTTTTAACTTCGTTGTCTGGTTTTAAATTTTGAAACATTTCATGAACTCTATTATATTCTCCAATATCTTCAATTAATGAACCGCGACTCATTGCCCTTAATCTAGTGAAGAAGCCGTGAGATTTTAACGGGTATAGGTTCTCAGTTACTACTGTTGATGTATTTTTAATTTTATACTGAACCCTGACGCTCGACGGATCGAGCCATGCACGATCGTCAGATAATCGAAATTTCACAATTCTAGCGCCTGAGTTACTTGTATATATGTTCGAGCCGATAGCCTGATATTCAACGGACCTACTAGAATCTATATGATCCATGACGTTATAAGTTTTATCAAACACTTGAGCATGACTATATTTAGTATCTAAACCTCCTGTTACACTTTTCATATTATATAATTAAGATTAGATATTTTTTTATTAAATTCTATATATTATTTTCTAATTATTATATTATGAGTAAAATTAACAAAATTTTTATAGAAAGTTTTTTTAAAAAGTCAGGGTCAGATTGTGATTTTAAAACTGAATTAGAGGAAACAATAGCGACTAGTGATAAAGCCGTGTGTTATATTGATGATATCGTCCTTCCTAATGTATTCAAAACAATTGACTCGCGGAATAATAAGTTATATCTGACGATTTCTATATTAAACATCAAGTCTAACACAATTATTATACTTGATGATGGTTATTATAATGGGTTTTCCTTTGCCGAAGAGATCACAAAAAAATTAAAGGTATATACCGATTACATCACCCAATCAGGCTTACTCATAGCCTTTGATGTTACCGCCGCTTATGATTTACTAAGCAATACCATTACTTTCAGGTATATAAATAAAACTAATGATCCGCCGCCAATGCCTAATCCTATAGTTATTACCATTCATAGTAATAAAGATTTACTAAACGGCTCATATGAAAGTAAGCCCTTGAATATTTACGAAATCAGGTCTATAAATGAAACAATAGGAAATATTGAAAAATCCATAATATTAGAAAATGATAAACTAGTACATAATTGCATATTAAATTTAGCTACTTTAAAATCTATTTATTTATTCTGTTCAGAATTGTCAAGCAATGACACTATAAGCAATTTTCAACAGAATAATATTATTAAAAAGATAATTCTAAATAGTTCACAAAATGAAATCAATATCACACAAGCGGGTAATAATGTTGATTATCTAACTATAAATAAACGATTATTAAAATCATTAAATTTTAAATTATGCGATAAATTTGGTACTGTGCTTGATTTATATGGGCATAGTATCAGTTTTACAATAACAATAATCAATAAATAACTAATAGTTTGTTATATCTAGCTAATATTTTTTATATCTAGTTAATATAATGAATAGCGCATCAAATTATAAAAAGAAATATTATGAAAATAATAAAATTGTCTTATTTCCAGAAAAGCCAAGGGAATTACAGATAATTGAAAAAATACCTTGTCAATATTGTGGGAGATTCTTAACAGCTATTGAATTAAAACAAGATAAGAAGAGTAGACATTATATTAATCACTGTAGAGGTAATCCAGATTATTTATACAAGGGGCGAAAGTCAGGTAATTTTAAAAAGTTAACACCTGAAGAAGAAGCAAAAACTGCCTTAGATATCAAACGCGAAGAGAAGAGAAAATTTAGAGAAATGTATCATAAATTAATTAGAGAGAAAACCATGGATATTGATACAATATTTAAACTTTATGGAAAACAAATTGAAGAATATAAATATATAACTTAGTTTATATAATGGAAGTTAAAAATAATTCTAATATTGCCGAAGTTGTTATTCAAAAATCAACCAATAAAAATAAGAAATTCATGGCTAACGTAAATGGTAAACTTATTCATTTTGGACAAACTGGGGCGAGCGATTATTTACAACATAATGATGAAAAAAGGAGAGAAAGATACATAAAACGACACGAAAAAAGAGAAAACTGGAATGATCCGACAACAGCCGGCTTTTGGGCCCGTCACCTGCTTTGGCAAGAGAAGACCATGGAAGAGGCTATTACTAGAATAAATAAACGCTTTGATTTAAATATAAAGTTGATCTAATTTTCTTACAAATTTATTATTATAATCAGCATTTATTAATGATAATAATTCATATGATGTGGCGTCAATACAGTTAAGATTTATACATGGTGTTCTTTTATCTCCAAATTCATAATAACCATTTTCTAAAAAATCAATCGATACAATAAAATAACAGTTTATTCTATATGTTTTTAGTTGGGTCATTACTTTATAATATAATATTTCATGTTTATATTTACAAATTTTCTCTTTAATTTCTTGTGGTAATTTATGCATTATATATTTATATTTACAAATTTTCTCTTTAATTTTTTGTGGTAATTTATGCATTATATATTTATTTATTTTTTAACAAGAATAATAAGAATAATTATGTAATAATTATAATAGAATAATATGAAAATATAAAAATATAAAAATAGGAGGTAGATAGAAAAGCGGAAAAGCGGAAAACTTGCCCGCAAAAATAGAAAGTCTCCTTAGGAAAGTGAATAAAAAAAAGTTTGTAAAATCACGGGCAAGATTTCTGCTTTTCCGCCTCAGATGACATCAGATGATAAATTAATATAAAATTAAATTATGTAATATCCTTAGATGATATCACATAATAAAATTGTGTTAGTATATATCTAATGGGTGTTGCTCTTCGTTTTCATCCTCATATTTAGATATTATTCTATAATTTGTCATAATATAAACTTTATCTTTATTAAATTTAACATACTTCTTTAAAAACATATTAGTCTCCATTTTATTAATAAAGTTTTTATAATTCATCTGTCTCTTTTGTATTTTATTAAGATTAATAAAATAATCCCCCCGTGTGAATAACTCATAAATATCTTTTAATTTAATAATATCTTTAGGATCATTAGTTTTTTCGTATTTATCCTCAAACCAGTTTAACAACTCGTCACTACTAGCCATATAATTATGATTTCGTTTTATTACTTCTTCAGGAACAGGTAAGCATTTATCATTTTTAATATATTCTTTATAATGCTCAACTAATATGAAAAATAAAGCAAATTTATATTTTTCTTTAAATTCTTCCGTTTTATAATATGTATTAATAATATCAACTTGTTGTTTATCTTCTTCATCTAATTTATTATAATCTTCTTTATTAACAAATTTAGATTTAAAGGGTATATCTAATATTCTTCTACTTAATGCATCATTGACTTCATTTAATTTTGGTTTATCATTGCATTCTAATATAAATGTCATATTTAAATGAGTTGTAGTATCATTGGAATAATTTAAACGTGCGTTTATTTGAGATCCTCCTGTAAGTTCTTTAATAGTTGCACAATTAAACATTAAATTGTGGTCTGGTTCTCTTGCAATAACAAGGCGTTTTTTATTTAAATTTGCAATTTCCGGATTATTACCTGTTTTTAATGGTTTTAATAATATATCAGCTGGTAAAATATAGGCATAATTACCAAGCATATATTGTATTAATTCATTTAATACACCTTTACCGTTACCGCCTGATCCGTTAGCTAAAATAAATTTTTCTAATGGTAATCCATCTAACCCGGTTGATATAGTAGTTAAATATATTTTTTTTAGTTCTGGTTGTTTGAAAATTGTATTAATCATAATATTTAACTGTGACTTATTTTCTGCTTCATCTGCTTCTATAAAATCATATCCACAAGTAATACTTATATATTGTTCAGGATTTGGTTCAATGAAATCACCTTTAGATAAATCATAAATTTTATTATTAAATGCAAATAAATAAGGGGTGTTATCAAATTTAATATCATCATTATTCAATATACAAATTAACTCATTAATAAATTTTTGTCTTTTATCATGATTTAATAAAGTATTAATGTATGCTCGTATTTCGTTTAATCGTTTACATTTGCTTTCGCTATCACCATCGCTTTTTAATTGTTTCATTTCGTATACTTGAAACTCATTCATTAAATTAAAAAAATATGTATCTCTAATAAAATTATTTATATTTATAAGTTTATCTTTTACATCTTCAGAAATCCAATAAAAACCATTAAAATAATATAGCTTTGCTTTTTGATAAATAAATTTATCACCATGTATTTTTTTAAAATGTATACTTATTGATGCAGTACTCAAAACATTATCAAAAATACATTTAATATAAAAACATTTATTATATAAGTCTAAATTATCTTCTCGTGCATATTGTATTAAAGTTTTTATTGTTAATTTTTTATCCAGTGTATCATTAAAGGATCCCCACTTCTCGATTAATTCTTTTTTATTATATTTATCGTATTGTTTGCTCCAATTTTTCCACAACTCTATATTATTAGTTTCATTATATATTATAATACCAACATTTAACCAATCATTATAAGAAAATCTGTCATAATTCAAACAACTTAATAATTTAATTATATCCTCTTCTGTTTTATTATGTGTATTATTATATATTTTATTTTCAGACATATAAGTTCTCGAGATATTACTTACTACAGAATCATGTTTAATACTTTGTTTAATAGTCTGTGCTGTTTTTTCACTATATCTTTTATATTTATAATATGTTGAGAAATATTTAATTAAATCACCTTCTAAATCAACGCTTAATAACTGTTTATCATAAACTTTGCTTAATTTATATGGTAATCCATTCGGTTTATAAGAACCATATAAGAACCAACCGTTACTAGAGATTACAGATTTATCTATTATTTTATCAATTTTATCTGAATAATTATTAAATAAATCATATTCGTTACATAATTGAATAACTCTATTTCTAATAGCGTGTCTAATTTCTATGGTTGTACATATCTCAGGAATCATAATATGCAAGCCATCTCTATAAATATCATCTATATTTGTTTTTTGTGGTTTTTCTAATACACACAAATTATAATCTAAATTATCAACGTCTAGAAATTCATTTAAAACATTATTATATATATTAAGTAAAGTACGAATATGAGTATCATTATAGAGCCTATCTTCATGAGCTTCTTTAGATTTCAAGTCTACATCAATAAGAATTGGTCCATATTCTTTTGGTAATTCTAAGATAGATAAATGATAATCATTAATAGTATTTGAGTATAATTGCATAAATTCTCTCATATCATGTTTATTAATATGAAAAGTACCTTGTAATATTTTTCCCCAAGATTGATGCGTCGGTTTATCATGTGTTTCCTTATCAAATTTACGATTATACATAAAATTTTTGAGATTTTCCAATGTATTGTTCATTAATATAATAAGAAACCTATTCTTTAAATATATTATAATAAGAAAGTATTTAAAGAAAAAAATTCTTATTATAATATTAATGGAAAATACATTTGAAGAGGTAGAAAATAAATCAACTTCATTGCAACACAAGGCCGCAAAACTTGCAGAACACTCTAGAAAGTATTATCTAAAAAAAATAACGGAAGACCCTAATTTTAATGCTAAATTAGCAGAAAGGACAAGATTACGAAGACTTCGTTTAAGGATGGAAGCAGAAGGAACTATTGATATTATCCCAAGACCTAAAGGAAGACCAAAAAAAGAAATAAAAGAAATAGAAGAAAAAGAAAAACCACCACGAAACCCACCTGGAAGACCGCGTAAATATTGAAATTTCCTATTAATAATATAATTAATAAACCATTAATTATATTATTATACTTTGTAATTAATTATTAATAAACAAAGCCGATAAATTTATTATTTTCTACTTTGAATGGATATTTAAATAAATCAGGTGTGTTAGGTATTGGAATACATGGGCAGTATTTTTTCCAATATTTTGTCGTGTTGTATACTTCATTTTTATAAATCCAGATATTATTTTTGGGGTAACTGTCATACTCATCAAAATATAACTTTCGTTTCCCCACTTTATTAATTTTACATAGACAACGGTTTATGATAGCAAAATCACCCGCTTTAATATTTAAATCTGACATACTATAATAAAGGAAAAAAACTTTATATCAAAGTATATGTATAACTGATTTAAAAAACCTCATGATATAGTGAATGAATAAGCGGCGGGTTAAAAATACATTAATTAAAAATTATGGCGTCTTATTCTTTTGTGGTGGGTTTGTGTTGTGGTGGGTTTCCGAAACACATTATATATTTGAAAATAAATATTATTTTATTTTATTTTATTTATTTTTTTTATTTACTCTATAGCGTTTCGGGGAAAACCCACCACACCCACCACAACCCACCACTTATTCATTTTATATACCACAGACCCACCACAGACCCACCACAACCCACCACTTATTCAATATATATATATATATATACTTATTATATATACTTATTATTAATAATAATAATAATAAATATATAGTTATCTTATCTAAACTTTGAAAACTAATTACACAATTTAAGAATATTTCTTTGTTGTTTCATCGTATTTAATATCATATTTATTTAATGTATCTTCTTTTATCGTTGAACCTTTTTTATTTGCATATAATATTACATCTCTCCGCTTTTTCTTAAAATCGCTTGTGTTTTTATCTGGTTCGTTCATCTGCTTTAGGTTTTCATTTTCTACTTTTAATTTATTATTTTCAATTCTTAATAATTCAATTTCTTTTTTAAATTGTTCAATTTCTTCATTTTCATTTGTTGGTTTATCATCTTCAGTTAATTTAAAATAATTCTTACTAGCCGTTAAGATCGAGTGTCGCATCTTGTGGGCTAAATTCTCCTTATCTTTATAAGATATTCTTTTATTATATTGAGTTGTAATATATATGCTACGCATCATATTAACGGTTAAGCCTTTAATATTAGTGTATGTTTTCAAATATTGTAATAATGTATCGGGTTTAATTGGCTGTCCGTTATTATTTTCAAATAAATAGGCTCTCTTATACATTTCATATGATTTTAAAATGATATTAACTAATTCTTTATTTTCTATTTCAATTACATCTAAATTCGGTTTCGTTTTATAATATTTTGAGTTGCTTACTTTATCGTTCCCCACTTTATAAAATAACCTTGTGAAATCTTTTGTTTTCTGAATAACTAAATAATTACCGCCATCGTGTATTTCCTTTCCGTCAGAAAATTTACAAGATGTATAAAAATCAGTTCTTAAAGGTGGTTGTAATGTTGTTAAGGCTGTTATTAAATAGCCATAATACGCCGCCTTATCTTTAGTTGATTCTATTGTTTTTTGTTTTAATAATTCTTCAAAGTATAGTAATGATTGGTAATTATTTTGCTCTTTGGTATCTAATTGATTTTCTCCTTCTTTATCTTGCCTTGTAGTTTTAAATTTATATCCTGCGTTTTTAAAATCTATTATTGATGTATCGTTCGGTTTATTTAGTTCAAGATAACGAGCTACCATAAAAAGCAACGACTCCCTCGTAGAATCTGATAAAGGTAGGTCTTTAATAAATTTCATTAAATTTCTTTTGTTATAATTTAATAAATAGCTTTCAATTTTGATTTTATTGTTAACTTCAATTAGTTTATTAAATAGTTGCTTGTATAATTTTTCATGTGCATCGCTCCATGTTAATTTGGTGGGGTTTTTTGACATATCTAATATATAAGATATTTTTTCTTTTTAAGTGTATTTCGTCTAGATAATTACCATTATATTATTATTGAAATAATTTGTTTAATAGATCGTTGGTGTCTAATTCAATAATTTTATCTTGTACTTCTTTACTATAATTATTAAATCTATGTTGTAAAAGTAATTTCATAGAAGTTGGTTTTTTATCAATATTTATTAATCTTTCTAAAAATAAGCCTGGTAAATCTTCTTGAAATTTTTTGTTTTGTTCAACTTCTTTCTGTTTTTTAGTTAATTTTATAACAGGAATATATGATGCTTTACATTTAGGATCACTTATTGCACAAGCATAAGACATATTATTATTTTTCGCGTATTCTTTAACATGCATAATCCATTTATTTTGACTCATTATATATATATATATATATTAGAAAATAAAGATTACCAGTTCAGAAACGTTTCTGAACAGACCTTCTCGCAAATAAAAACCATGATGGTTTATTTATTTATTTATTTATTTATTTATTTATTTATTTTTTAACAAGAATAATAAGAATAATTATGTAAATAATTATAATATAAAAATATAAAAATGGGAAGTAGATAGAAAAGCGGAAAAGCGGAAAACTTGCCCGCAAAAATAGAAAGTCTCCTTAGGAGAGTGAATAAAAAAAAGTTTGTAAAATCACGGGCAAGTTTTCTGCTTTTCCGCTTTGGATAAGACGCCAATATATATGATATTAGATGACATCAGATGATAAATTAATATAAAATTTTATTATGTGATTTATATAGATGGAATCACATAGTAAAATTATTTAATTGTAAAAAAGTTCTAGAATTGGCCCATTATAACAATTATAATGGGGGTGCGATGGAATCACGATGAGAATTATAAACTTTTAATTTTCTTTAAAAAATCTTGATTGAATTGTATTGAAAATTAAAATTTTATAATTCTGCAAGTTTTCACGGAATTATTTTCCAAAAATTTCTCCTTTAAAAATTATAATGCAAAATTTTGCATTATAAAGGCGCGATGGAAACACGATGTGAATTATGAAAATTTATTTTTTCTTAAAAAATCCTGATGAGTTATCATCGCGATTTTTGGAAAACGAATTCGCCGGCTAAAGGATATCCTTTAGCCGGCGAATTCGTTTTCCAAAAATCGCGATGATAACTCATCAGGAT
>Ga0208681_1000226_pt1 | contig 16834 bp, 7 predicted proteins | sample Colrivmet1558A02_FD_187677 | JGI IMG/M metagenome (GOLD analysis project Ga0208681, IMG submission 187677) | Estuarine microbial communities from the Columbia River estuary - metaG 1558A-02 (SPAdes) (version 2) | ecosystem: Environmental > Aquatic > Marine > Intertidal zone > Estuary | place... | reverse complement strand
AATTGCGCCTGATAAGGTAAAGGACTCAAGGCAAATTGTCCATTGCCTAAATTTTCAATAAAATGAGAGGCAAAAGTTTGGGTTTCATAATGAAGGGACTGTTTTAAATTTTCTTCTCCATACACTTCTTCTATTTGGAGCGAAGCAAAAACATCGTACTTTTTAAAAGTGCTTTTTAAAATGGGCACTTGCTCAGAAGAACAAGAAAAGCCCCTTAATGGGAAATGTTTGTCTTGGTTGTAATAACCTAATACAATATCATACTTATTGTTGCCGTCAAAATCGTTATAATAAACGTCAAATGGCTTCTCTGGACTAGTTTTGTACTTGTAATTGAGGCCTAGGTTTCCGGCTAAATAATCCGGATCTCCATCTCCATCTATATCTGCAGAAGCCAATGAGAACCACCACCCAGCAGTATTTTCAAATGAAGGAATAGTGGCTTTGCTAAGTAGACCATTTTGGTTGTTGAAAATAGTCAAAGGCATCCATTCTCCACTAAGCATTAAATCTGGATCACCATCTGCGTCGTAATCCGTCCATAATGCGTCAGTTACCATACCTAAATGTTTGAATTCGGGCGCAAAACTTTCAGTTTTATTCACCAACTGTCCCCCCTCATTAATGAGTAACATACTGGTAGCTGGGCTTGGATATTGGTGGGGCACATGCCTTCCTGCAACAAATAAATCCATATCTCCGTCTGCATCTACATCTTCTGCCTTTACGACACTGCCACTGGTTCTAGCAAGTCCCATTATGGCTCCTTTGGTGAAATTTCCACGACCATCATTGAGATAAACCCTATCTGAATAATGAAAATCATTAGATGGGTACTCATTCCCACCACTTACCACGTAGAGATCAAGCGCAGCGTCTCCATTGAGGTCTACAAAAAGTGCATCTACATCTTCATAGGGCTTTTCCTTATCTAATAAAGTGATATTTGAAGGGCTGAATTGGCCTTTTTTATCCTGTATTAAAATTTGGGCAGGAATTCCAGAGGCTCCACCTATATAAAGGTCTTCAAGACCATCAGAATTGACATCGGCGACAGCCAAAGCAGGTCCAAATTGTGACATTTTATGAGGTAATAAAACCTGCTTCTCGTAGTCGTCAAAATTATTTTCTCTGTGGGTGATTTGTAGGGAATTAATAGAAACTTCTTCAAAAATAGGCCTTGGAACATTTGTAATTGTGGCCAGATCTTTGGCATTTTCTGGACTGAGCGATAAGGTCTTATTGACAGCCACATTTTTTAAAATATGACGCCTGCTATTTGGCCAAACAACCACTAAACTATCTACAGTATTAGCTCCTAAACCAAAATGAAGTTGGCTTTCAGAAGTAGAATAGATCCCGCGAGCGTTTGTGGCTTCAGACATTTGAGACTTGCCATTACTATAAATAGTGACCCGTGTTCCCATAACACTTTTGTGCTGAGGGTCTTTTAATTCGAGCCTTAAATAATTGCTTTTGGTGTTTTTGTCCGTATTGTTTCTATACAAAAATGCCGGTGCATTTATATTGCTTACCACAAGATCCAAATCTCCATCTAGGTCAAAATCTGCATAGGCAGCACCGTTGGAAAAGGATGCGTGATCTAGACCCCAATCTTCAGAAACTTTGGAGAATTGCATGGATCCATTGTTTTTATAGGCATAATTTTTAAGTGGAACAGAAGGCAAAAGTGCTATGGTTTTATCAATGTCTAGAATATCGAATAACTTTACATCTCCTGCATTTGGATGTTTTGCCACCCAATCATTAGCAAAATCTGATACGTATTGAGCCACTTGCTTGTCTGCGTCGGTGTTTCTAATATCGTATAAAAGGCCGTTGGTAATATAGACATCTTTATGGCCGTCGTTGTCAAAATCTGCTAGTAGCGTAGACCAGCTCCAATCTGTGGCAGCCATACCGGTGTATTGAGAAATATTGCTAAAAGACCCGTTCCCATTGTTGTGCTGAAGGGCGTTGTACATGTATTGGTAATGTCCCCCGTCATTGACTACTTTCCAAAAAGAAGCTGGATTCATCCCACTCATATTGGACTTGAGTCTAAAATTATCTTCTGCCACCATATCTAAAGTGAAAATATCTTGGTGACCATCATTGTCTAAATCTGCAATGTCTACCCCCATGGCATAAAAGGACATTTGTCCTAAGCGGGTATTGGCTTCATTTTTAAATGTGCCGTCTTGTTGATTTATAAACATAAAATCTGGGGCGTAAAAATCGTTGGCTACATAAATATCTTGCCATCCGTCATTATTGAGATCAGATACACAGACCCCATTGGGGAATCCAGTGAGTCCTACTCCAGCAGCAGCACTAACTTCTTTAAATTGTTGGTTCCCTAAGTTTTTATACAGTTTTATGTGGTATTGCTTTTGCAATAGTTCCGTACCAAAAAAAGCAGAATAACTTCCTGGATTGGGTGGTTGGGTCAATAAAAAAAGATCTAAAAGGCCGTCTTTGTTGTAGTCTAAAAAACTGGCGTGTCTTGTTCTAGAGTCGTCTGCCAAACCGTATTTTGCACCCATTTCTTTAAAATGCCCATCCCCTGTGTTTATATAAAGTAAATTGGCCCTTAAATCAGGTTTGTTGTCGAACAGTTCTCTAGTCACATAAATGTCTAAAAAACCATCTGCATTAATGTCTGCTACTGCTACACCTGTAGACCAGCCTTGGTCTTGAATAATTCCTGCTGCAGTGCTGACATTTTCAAAATTAAAATCCCCTTTGTTGAAATACAATTGGTCACTCACTTGATTCCCTGCAAAAAAAATGTCATCTAATCCATCCTGATTAAAATCCCCAATACCAACTCCAGCACCTCCATAAAAATTAGAATACAACAATATGTTTTCTGTTTTATTGTCTTTAAGTGTATTATTAAAAGTAACACCTGAATGTTCAGGACTGATTAAACTAAAAAGCTTTGTATTTTCTTGACCATTTGCAGCGGCCATTAAACACAAAAAAAGCACCCTTAAAGTACTTTTAATATCTGTGGATTTTATGTAGTATTTCATAAAGGTAGATTTTGTTAATAGACAAAGGAGGGTTACCCCTCCTTTGCCAAACTAACTGGACTTAAAACTAATTTACGTTATTTCTTCTGAAATACAAAAGGCGTAAATTATGTGATTATTTATCCCACCAAACTCTGGTTGTGAATTCGTTAGCACCTTGTCTGGCAATTGCCGCAGCAAAATTGTCAGCATTAGTACTCGCTTCTCCTCCAGGATAAATTAATCTTCTAGGAATGGTTCCGTTGGTTACGTTACCATCATATATGGCTTCTCCACCAAAGGGTTGTAAAACAGGAAATCCTGTCCTTCTCCAATTGGCGAAAGCTTCGTATTCATTAAAAAATGTAGCTGCCCAATATTGCTCTCCAATCATCTGAAGGGCTTTAGAAGCATCAAATGGCTTGGCAGCTAAATATGTAGCAACCTCAGCATCTGAAACAGCCGAAGCATTAGGATATAACATACTAAGCATTTGCATGGCTGCTTTAACACCTGCTTCATAATGCGCTTTGGCATCTCCTGAAGCCCAGCCTTTTGTAATGGCCTCTGCTATCATAAATTCAACTTCTGCATAGGTTTGGAAAACCATTGGAGCGTCTTCTCCCGTAATTACACCTCGATTGGGTTCTGCATAATCAGATGAAGTTGTCCCGTATTTGGCTTCTAATGCACCAGAAGTTAATCCGTTTGGCATACCCATAAGATCTGCGGGATTAGTACTACCATCACTTCTTCTAGCACCTAGAATAGGTAATCTTGGGTCATCTTTTAAGAAATCTACAAAAGTCTTAGAAAGTCTTGGGTTCCCATCTGCCATAAAAACTTCTCCATGCCCATTTTTATTAATTCCTTCAGGTCCTAATAAATGTTGAACATAAGCAATATCTGCATTAGAAGTCATTACACCTGCAGCAATCGCTTTACTAGCCCACGCTTGTGCAGTGGCTGCGTCTGCTTTAGACAATCGCATGGCCAATCTTAGCATGAGAGAATTTCCAAACTTTTTCCATTTGGTCATATCTCCTTGAAAAATTAAATCAGAAGCGCCAAGACTAGAAGAACTACCCAGTTGGGCTACACCTTCTTCAATCTCTTTGAGCATATCCATATAAATATCCTGCTGCGCGTCGTATTTTGGTTTCAACACACCATCTATATAACCTTTACCCGCTTCAGAATAAGGAATATCTCCATATAAATCAGTGATTCTATGGTAAATAAAGGCTCGCCAAATTCTTGCTACACCCATCTGATCACCAGAATTTCCCTCATTGGTTAATTGGAAAATAATGTCTTCTATCTCTTTTACTTGTTGGGGATATGCCCTGTCAAAAAGAGAGGTAGCATAACCTTCATTTCTAGTATAGAAATTTCCAGTCCAATAGGTGGCTGTAGAAGACATATGCTGTACAATCTGAGAAGAATAAATAAAACTAGCCCTCCAGTTTTCATAACGTTCCCCTGAGGTTCTTAAGAACACAGAGGCCAGCTTATTATTCACATCTAATTGTGCCGCCTTTGTAGGATCTATATTCATCTCTTCGAAATCCTTGTCAAAATCGCATGAAGCAAGAAAGAGAGATGAAATCAATACAATCGATAATAATTTTTTCATCTTAATTAAAATTTAAGGTTTACATTCATACCTATAGTTCTTGGAATGGGCATACCAAACCATTCTAATCCTTGTGAATTACTCACATTGTAACCAGATTCTGGATCTATATTTTCTACACTATTAGATAAGAAAAATAAGTTTCTACCTATCAATGAAATAGAGGCGTTTTTTATAAAAGTGTTTTCTAACATAGCTCTTGGAATAGTATAACCAATACTCATTTGTCTCAATCTCAAATAATCAGCATCGTACACAGATTCCTCTGCAATTTCATAGGTACGTCTCCAGTAATCTTCAATCCTATCTGGAGCAATAGTCGTTGTAAAAGCAGCGCCACTGGCATCTACACCTGATACGGTGAATCCATTTTCACGTCCATCTGCATCTATAGTGGCTTTGTGAGCGCCAAAATACTTAGACATTGCATTTGTACCTGAGTACATTTGCCCTCCGTATTTACCCTCTACTAATACACTCATATTAAAGTTCTTATAACGGAAGTTATTGCTAATACCAATAGAAGTTGGAGAAACTCCGAAACCTAATATTTTTCTGGCGCCTACTTGTGGTATTGGCGTTCCGTCTGGATCAAGGTCGTGAATAATTCTTCCTTGAGCATCTCTGTTATAAGAAGTACCGTAAAGTGCTCCATAAGTCTCTCCAACTATATGAGTGACGTTCAAATTTCTTGAACGAGGCTCGTCCATTGTGATGTTCGTATTTTCATCATTGGTAGAAACAATTTTTGAATCGTTATAAGAATAATTTAAAGTAATGTCCCAAGCAAAATTATCAGTTCTAATAGGGGAACCACTTAAAAGTATTTCATAACCTGTATTAGATACCTCTCCAAGGTTGGCCAAAGCACTGCCATATCCAGAAGTTGGTGAAGCACTAACTCCAACAATGTCTCCTACTGTTGCGTTGTCGTAATAAGTGAAATCTATAGAAGCCCTGTTATCGAACATTCTCAAATCAAAACCAAGTTCAATTTCATTTTTTTCAAATGGTGTAATGTTTGGATTTGGAATGGATCCATTAGAAATGGTTCCCAATGAAGCACCTTGGTGTCCTTGTCCATAAATTCCGTAGGTTAAATTCAATGAGTAAGGCCCGTCTGCTCCACCAGCTACTTGAGAATAACCTGCTCTTAGTTTAGCAAAAGATATTACCTCTGGTAATTTAAACATATCTGAAAGCACTAATGAAAAACTTGCAGAAGTATACAAATCATTGTTAGGCGCTTCTTTTCCTGGTAAAGATAAAGTAGAGAACCAGTCATTTCTTGCTGTAAGAGTTAAGAACATAGCGTCTTTATATCCAAATTCAGCAGATCCGTAGGCTGAATTAATTTGTTTTTCATTAAAACCATAACCAGCAGATTGGTTTTGTGTGTTACCTACAGTATATAAATAAGGTACAATAAAATTACCTCCACTAGCCGTTACTGACTCAGCATTCTGGTAATTTTTACCTACACCTACAAAAGCAGTAACAGATAAGTCCTCTTGAATTTTTAAATTGTCTGTTCCCAAGAATAAATCTGCATCTCTTTGAACATTGGTGAGTTTATACTCACTCATTCCTCCCAAAGGAGAAAAAGCTGTTCCATAAGGCGTAATATCTCTTCTACTATAATCAAATCTATCTTGACCAAAACGTCCTGATAAATATAAAAAGTCTGTCATATTCCATCTTAAATTAGCAGAAGCAATAACACGCTCTTTTACAGAATTATTAATAAACTGATAGGCTGCAAACCAAGGGTTTTGAGAATATGTATTGTCTGAAGTTCTAAATTCAGAACCGTCTTCATTGGTTCCAAGACCACCAGCTCCTAGCATATCGTTCACATCAATATTTGGTGCAAACAAGCGAATTCCAAAGTTGGCGTTACCAGGTGAATCAGACAATCTAGGCGCTCCAACAGCGTCATCTTGAATATATTTAATATTAATGTCTGCTACAAAGTTTCTAAATTTCTGAGAAGCATTAATACCTAGTGTGTTTCTATTTAAAGTAGAATTGGGTATTATATCAGTGTTGTCTAAGTTAGAATAAGATACACGTACATTAGACTTCTCTGTTGCAGAAGAAATGGCTACAGTATTGATAAATGTCTGACCACCATCATAAAATTTCTTTAAATTATTGCCTTTGTAAGTATATGGTCTAGAAACACCATCCCATTGTTCTACAGAAGAACCATTTAATTTTGGTCCCCAGTTGGCATAGGTGTCTAAGTTGTCAGAGGTAGTAGAAAAATCTCTACCCTGCCCATATGTTGTCTGAGGATCATAAGGATCATTGTTAATATCATCAAACTGAATAGAACTACTAATATCTACTGACATTCCATCTGATTCAGCTCCAGTCTTAGTGGTGATGATAATTACCCCATTAGATGCTCTTGAACCATATAAGGCTGCAGCAGCACCCCCTTTTAATACAGAGATAGACTCAACTTCATCTGGGTTTAATGCTGAAATTCCATCACCGGAATCGGCTCCACCCCAAACTCCAGCAGAACCAAGGTTTGAATTATTAATTGTAATCCCGTCTATCACATAAAGTGGTTGGTTATTACCAGTTAAAGAACTATTACCCCTTATAATAACACGGGTAGATCCTTTAGCTCCGGCAGCATTACCTGAGATTTGAACCCCAGCAATCTTTCCTTGAAGTGCATTGATTGCATTAGTTTGCTTTACTGTGTTCATTTCTTCACCCTTAACTTGTGTTACAGAGTAACCCAAGGCTTTAGTGTTTCTTTTTACACCCAAAGCGGTTACAACTACTTCTCCAAGTTGCTCTGCGTCTTCACTCATAGAAACATTCAGAGTAGATTGGTTTCCTGCAGGCACTTCTTTGGTTGTATATCCTAAAGAGGTGAATACTAGAATGGCATTACTGCCGCTCACTGAAATGGTAAAATTACCGTCAAAATCTGTAGAGGTACCATTATTGGTTCCTTTTTCTACCACATTTACACCCGGTAATGGGACACCAGATTCCGACTCGGTTACCGTACCGGAAATGGTTTTGTTCTGTCCATACATGCTGTTCATACAGAGTACGGCAAAGAACATTAATAAATAATGAATTTTTCTGTTCATACTAATTTAGTTTAGTTAGTTACTTATTAGTGTTTTAAATTAACACTTGGTTAGCATAGTAAATATGTCACTATTGTACGAATTTCAAAAAAAAATTCGACATATAACAACAATTAAACGGCAAAAAACAGAAAAACTCAAACGTTTTCGAAAAAAAAATAGCGGCAAACGCGCTTATTTAAAGATATAACGACGTAAAACGGCAAAAAAAAGCAAGTTGCTATAAAAATAATGTTTTTCGACTAACTACAAAAATAAGGGCACAAACAACACTTTGATCCTGTAAAAAACTATTTTGAGTTGATGGCTTTTAAAAGAAAAATCAACTCTTTGCTGTTTACCAGATCTTCATGGGAGATAAAAAAGCGGCTTAAAGAACTTCCATCCAATGACACACTATCTATAAAAGTATTGTCTTCAGGCATATTAGAGCGAATGGTAAGCGTTTCATTTGGATAGTATCTGGGATCTAAGCGAATTTCTATTTCGCTAAAACTTGGTGAAGTAACTGCATAAACCGGCAAAGATGGTGTTACAGGATACAATCCCATCATGGAAAATACTGCCCAAGCACTCATAGTGCCTGTGTCGTCATTACCAGGAAGGCCGTCTGGACTGTTTTTAAAGTAGGTGTCTAACAGCTCCCTTACCCGCTTTTGGGTTTGCCATTCTGCTCCTTTCACAAAATTGTAGAGAAAAGGATAGGCAATATCTGGCTCATTGGCCATGTCAAACTGATTGTTGTTAAAAACTTTATCTAATTGACGCACAAAAGACTGCCCTCCACCCATTAAATCAATGAGCCCTTTAATATCGTGAGGCACCATAAAGGTGTATTGCCATGCATTTCCTTCAATATAACCAGGGTTTTTTACAAAATTAGCCCCTGTATCTGGATTAAACGGACGGAGCCAAGATCCATCTGAATTTTTTGGCCTAAGTAAATTATATGATGGATCGAATAATTTTCTATAAGACTTAGATCTTTCAAGAAAAAGCGCATGAGATTCGGTATCGCCCAAAGTTTTGGACAAGGCTGCAATAGCAAAGTCTGCTAGGTTGTACTCCTGAACAATAGACACAGAACCACTTTCATATAGCTCTGCTCCTAAATAGCCCTTTTCAATATAAGTGCCTAATTCAGGGCGTAATGGATTGTTATAAATCTGACTAGCACTTTTTTTCATGGCTTCTAATCCCAAGGCAACGTCAAAATCACGAATTCCCCTGTGATAAGTATCTGCAATAACAATACCAGCTGGGTCTCCTACCATTGTGGTGGTTTCAGTGGCGTTTAATTCCCATTTGGGGAGCCAGCCACTCTCCTTATAAATCTCCAACATACTTTTCACCATATTGGACTGTTGTTGGGGATAAAGCAGACTCATTAATGGGTGTAAATTTCTATGGGTATCCCACAAAGAAAACACCGTATATCTGGTGTCTTTGGTACTCAAAGTTTCTCTTGACCCCATAGCAGGGTAGGAACCGTCTACATCATTAAGCACATTGGGGTGAATTTGTGTGTGGTACAAAGCCGTATAAAAAATTTCTTTTGCATTTGGTTTTCCTCCTTTTACACGAACCACAGAAAGTACCTCTTCCCAAAGTGCCGTGGTATTTGCCCTAATTTGATCAAAAGATTGCCCACCTACCTCTGATATTAAGTTGGCTCGGGCATTTTCAATGCTTACATAAGATACCCCAATTTGCAAGACCACTTCGGTGGGCTTTTCAAACTGGTAAGTAAAATAAGCGCCAATACTGTCTCCAACAACTGTTTGCCTGAAACCTTTCATTAGTCTGGTTTTGCCATTGTATCCCATCCACTGCGCTTCTTCTCCATGGTATTTAGTGGGTCTTTTCCAAAACCCTTGTACTTGGGTAGGCTTAGAAACCCTTGCCACAAAATAGACAGGATAAGCTTCTTCTGGTTTGTAGTAGCAAAAACTGCCTACTTGTCTCATCCCTTCAATTTCAGTATCAGACACTCTTTTTAAACTAGCCCCCTGCTCATTAGTCAGACCCAAGCCTAGGTTTAATAAAATATTGGCCTGACCAGCTGGAAAGGTATAGCGACTCACTCCTACTCTTGTGCTTGCTGTAGTGGCTACCTTAATCCCATATCGGTCCAGCTCATTCTCATAATATCCCACGGAAGCTTTTTCGTTGCTATAAGTAGTACCATATTCAGATGGACTCGTTTCTAAAGCGCCTGCTGTTGGCATTGCAATAATTACACCCAGTTCTGGACAGCCAACACCAGATAAATTAACATGGCTAAAACCAGTTAAAAATTTATTTTCGTTTACATAGGGCGTAGAAAGCCAACGGCTGTCTTTTTCCATAGGAAAATTTTGAATTCCAGCCACATTGAAGGGGCTCACACTTACCATCCCTCTAGGGGCAATAGGCCCTGGATTTGTAGTGCCAAAATTTGAGCTTCCAATAAAAGGATTTACAAAATCTACTAAGCTACTGCTTTGTTCTGCTGCTGTGGGTGTTTTTAAATCAGTTGCATCTTGGCAAGAATAAAAAGACAAACTCACAAATAACAGCGCAGTGTAATATGTTTTTTTAAAAGGGTTCATAAGCAATCATTATTGTTTCTGTGTATTCTTAGACGCTTTAATCACTTCCCATTGGGCCGCTGTTATGGCATTTCCGTCAAAAAAAGAAACGCCGTTGGCCCCATTGTTTTGGGCCTCGCTAATAGCTAAACCTACCTCTCCAGCACTCATAGTGGGTACGTACACCCCTGTGTGCAAGCCTACCCCTTTGCCCTTTAAATCATTTACTCCTTGGGCGGTAGCAAAACCAATCCAATCTACCCCTTCGTTATAAAAACTGTTATAAATCATAGGCAAGACCGCATCTATATTCCATTTGTCCCACCTTTGGCGCACCATATGGTCTGCCATCTCTGGATAAGGAAACACGGCAGCAGTGAGCATTTTATTGTTTTTATGGGCAATGTCATAAGCAGCGTCTACAATACTTTTTACTTTATTTAACCTAAACTGCTTCCATTCTATATCAATTTCAGGATGCGCCATTTCTAAAGGATTTCTGTGGTGCTTCTCTTGGAACTCCGCCACACAAACCTCGCAATAACAAAAGTCAAATTCTGGCAGTTCCGTATCTTGAACCAAGTTGTATTTTGGCAAAAGTCCCACGGGTAAATAAATGTCTGAATACCTAATATAATCTAAGTGAACACTTGCCACCCCGCTAACTTTAGCCAAACCAGCTACAAGAAAAAGCACATGGTCTCTGGATTCTTTTCTAGTGGGACACATCCATTTGTAATAACCCACATAGGGTGGCTGGTCAAAGCAAGATTTACCGTCCCTACTCACTGCATACCACTCTGGGTGCTTTTCTGCCTCCTTATCTCCAGGCCTATTAATCGCCATAATCCAAGCGTGCACTTCCAATCCTGCTTTTTCAGCTATGGGCACCAAACGCGCTAGAAGACTAGGGTCTGTGTTGGTATTTATCAACACTGCATCTATGCCATTTTGGGCATATTTTTCAAACTCAGCCACATAAGAGGCATCTGTCCTTTCCGGGTTAGCTGTAGTCCAAGTCCAATATTTAAATGGCGCTTTAACAGGCGTTTCCGCCAAAGTCTTTGGCTTGTTTTGACAGGCACTCAAAAATACGAGGGCCAAAAGCCCAAAAATCATAGGGCGTTTAAGGGTGGTTAGTTTCATAACGTATAAATTTACCATAGGGGTTTATTTCTAAAGTTTCAGGACCAAAAGGACTGTCGCAAAGCAGGCTAAAACCTGTGGCGTGAAGGGCTATATTTAAAACTACTTCAGTACCTTTCCACACTACATTACTTTGTATGAGGGATTTATTTAAAGGCAGCCCCGCTTTATGTGCCGCCAATAATTTTCTGTATTCCTGGTACATGAACCATTTTAAATGCTCTTGTTCAGGGGGCGTAAATTCTTCCGTTTCACCAGGAGATCTAGCACTGAAATACACATATCCCCACTTTTCTGGTTCGTGCATATTCACCACCATTTGAGGAGACCACACCCAATTGTATTCAGGCAAATAGGATCCGTTGGGGTCTTTTTTACGGCTGTAACGGCCCTCTTTTAACTCAAATTCCCAATTGACCCTAGAAAAACCCATACGCCAGAAAGTTCCAGCTACAGTGGCATTCATTTGAGTCACTTCATTAAAAACAGTCCATGGTATGGCTACTTCTAAAGACCAGCCTTGGTCTGAGTCAGAAGCATCGTTTATGGTACCCGCTACATGGACTGCAGACAAAACCCCCTTCATGTCCCATTGATTTAATACTTTAGGATTGTTTCTATAAGGTGCAGTCAAAAACAAATCCCAAACCGTATTGAGCACATTCATTTCAAATTCTACATAATTATGGGTATCTCCGTCTGGATCAATGAAAATTTCGAAATCATTGTTGTAAAAAATAACCGTATCCCGCTGCTTTAATGTACCCCAAACATGTGGCTCTTCAAGTCTAGCCATGAAGTACAAATATTTCTCATCCCATAACATTTTCATTTGGGTATTGTATTTTGGCTTTTTTAACCCTTCAATATCAACAAATGGAGCTGTCCATGGCGTGCTGTCCCAAACAGATTCCTCCGCCATACCATCTATTAAAATAGTCTCAGACGTCCTGTAAGCTACATAAGAATGCGGTATGGGCGTATTGGATTCAAATGGAAGTGATTGCCCTGAAGAATAGGCCACAAAGAAGAAACTCAGACTAAAAAAAAGGCAATTTTTTAAAATTATTTTCATGAATAATACCTAGTAAATGTTATTCTAAAATTACAAATTGTATTCTTATAGCAGAATTTAAACTAAATTTCACCCCACAAGTTATACTTATAATCTGATCCAATTTTGTTAATTTTAAAAGAATTTTAAAAGAATTTAGACCAATGACAATGCATTTAAGGCATACAACATCCTTATTAAAACAATAAAAACTTCCTAAATTCATTTTTTTGATAGCACCGCTTAAATAACCTCCATGATTGCAGATAATCAAATAGACGCCCTACTTAACCAACCTTCTTATTCGAAGAAATATCAAATTACAAAAAGGCATCATGTGATCTTTTGGACTATTTACATCTTATTTAACACCATTAGATGGGGGAGTTATTTTGACGATTATAGCTACTCTTTAAAAACAAATTTACTGGGCTTTCCCATTCATATGACTTTGGCTTACCTTAATGTTTATTACCTCATGCCAAAGTTTGTATACAAAAAAAAATACTGGAGTTACGCTGGACTAGTGGTGCTGTCTTTATTTTTAATGCTGATTTTAAAATACTACCTCACCTATTATTTGGTGAGCACCACCAATGTATGGCCCGAAGGACCCGAAGAACCCAATGGTTTAAGTTTCAATTACGCCCTTCAAATGATGCTGGGCGAATTTTACGTAGTAGCCTTTGTCACGGCCATTAAAGTGACCATTGACTGGCTGGGAGAAAACAATCGATTTAACGATTTAGAAAAAAGACAATTGGCTACTGAGTTGCGTTTTTTAAGGTCCCAAGTGTCTCCCCATTTTTTCTTTAATACCCTCAATAATATTTATGGCCTCACCCTAGAAAAGTCAGACAAAGCACCTGAAGTGGTTCTTAAGCTCTCCGAGCTGATGCGCTATTTATTATACGCCACCAAAAAAAGAAAACAAGATTTAGTGAGCGAACTCCACTGCATTCAAAATTACATAGACCTAGAACGCATTCGATTTAGTGATCACTTAAAAGTAACGGTGGATATTAAAGGAGATTTAGAAGGCAAAAAAATTGCACCCATGCTACTGATTCCACTTATTGAAAATAGTTTTAAACACGGTGCAAATCAAAATTTAGGCGCGGTGAAAATTTCTCTAAGTGCTCAAGTAACGGGAGATTTTTTGTACTTTGAAGTTTGTAATAATTTACCCGTAAACACGCAAGACGCCAAATCGCTAATCCATGCAAACAAAAACAGCAGTGGTATTGGCTTGGCCAATGTAAAAAAAAGACTAGAACTGGGTTATAAGCCCCAAGAGTATCATTTAGAAATAAACCAAACCGACCAACACTTTACCGTAAAACTCAAATTAAAAGTATGAGTCTGAAAACCATCATTATAGACGACGAACCCTTAGCAGTAAGCATTCTGGAAAAATACTGCAAAGAAATTAATGACATTGAACTTGTGGCTAGTTTTAATAATGCAGTAACAGCAGCAAGTTTTGTTCAAGATAATCCTTTAGACCTTATTTTTTTAGACATTAACATGCCTGTACTAGATGGCTTGTCTTTTCTAAAAAGTTTGGAGGTAAAACCCATGGTCATTATGACCACCGCCCATGAAACCCATGCCCTAGAAAGCTTTGAACTTCAAGCCATTGACTATCTGGTCAAGCCCATCCCATTTCCGAGGTTTTTAAAATCTGTTCAAAGAGTCATACAGCTAAGAAAACCCCGAGAAGTTCTAGACCATTCAACTACTGAAACGAAGAGTATTTTTGTGAAAATTGACAAAAAGAAATTGCAAAAAATTGAACTGAACAAAATAGTCCTTATTGAAAGCCTAAAAGACTACATCAGAATCAAAACAGATTTAGGAAAATACATTATCCACAAAACATTGAGCAGCTTTACAGATGAGCTTCCTCCAGATAAATTTATCAGAATACACCGGTCTTTTACAGTAGCCATAGACCGTATAGAATCTGTAGAAGGAAATAGTATAGAAATACAAGGAGAACGGTTTACAATAGGCAGAAGTTATATTACGGAAGTAAAGTCTAAAATTCTTCAAGACCTTATTAGTTAAGGCGTGGCCAAATGGCTAAGGTGTTTGTCTTGTAGTACAATCTATTAAGCCACAGGGCATTGTCGTTTGTCTAAATTAATTGCACAAAGGGTTTTTTATTTAGACCTTAAGTAAGTTAAACAAGAAATGCCATGCGCCTACTTTATTACTTAAGTAAAACACAAGCAGCTACTGCAAAATTAGGGGTGTTATTTTCTATAATACTGTTATTTGTTGTGGTGGCATGCCAAACCAAAGGGCCCAAAATAAAAGACGTCAATACTGGAATGCTTTTAGAAAAGGTGCCAGATTCCGTAGACTTTACTTTTCACGTGAAGCCCATACTTTCAGACAGGTGCTTTAAATGCCATGGGCCAGATAAAAATGCCCTTCAGGGCGGTCTTTCGCTGCATACTGCAGCGGGGGCCTATATGGCCCTTGGCAAAGCCAAAGACCGCCAAGCCGTAGTCCCATTCAAACCAGAGGCAAGTGAACTAGTGGTGCGCATACACAGCACAGACCCAATCACCCAAATGCCACCTCCAGAATCCAATCTAAGCCTTAGTGAATACGAGAAACAGATCCTGGAAAAATGGATTACCCAAGGAGGTAATTACCAAGAACATTGGGCATTTAGCCCTCCAACAGCAGAAAAAGTTCCAAATCTAAACCCCAGTTGGGGAGCCAACGAAATAGATGCTTTTGTCTACAAAAAACTCCTTGAAAAAGGCCTAGACCCCTCTGAAGCAGCATCCAAAGAAGTGCTTTTAAGAAGGGTGTTTTTGGACCTTACAGGATTGCCGCCTAGCCCAGAAACTGTAAAAGCATTTGTGTCCAATACAGACCCTAACGCATACGACAAAATAGTAGATAGTTTACTTAGCACCGCAGATTACGCGGAACACATGGCCTCTGAATGGTTGGCCATTTCAAGGTATGCAGACACCCACGGCTATCAGGATGATTTTGAGAGAACCATGTGGCCGTGGAGGGATTGGGTTATTCACGCTTTTAAAGAAAACATGCCTTACAATACTTTTGTGACCTATCAGTTGGCTGGAGACCTATTGCCCAACCCTACCAAAGAGCAAATTTTGGCAACAGGATTTAATAGAAACCATAAAATTACTTTCGAAGGAGGTGTTATACCAGAGGAATACCGAGTAGAATACGTAGAAGACAGGGCAAATACATTTGGCACTGCTTTTCTGGGTATGACTATGGAGTGTGCCCGTTGCCACGACCACAAATACGATCCTATCTCTCAAAAAAATCACTTTGAACTCTTTAGTTTCTTTAACAATCTAGATGAAAAAGGATTGGTTTCTGACCGCAATGAAGTCCCGGCGCCCACCATGAGAATTACACCAGAAGACCAAAAAGGAGTGCTAGCCTTTTTAAACTTACAAGAGCGCCAAAAAATGCCTGACAACAATGGTATAGACAAGGGCATGGAAATTATGGTCATGCAAGACATGCCCATTGCCAGAAAAACATTCATATTAAACCGTGGGGCTTATGACCAACCCACCACAGAGGTCTTTCCTAATACCCCAGAAAAAATATTGCCTTTCCCAGAACATTTTCCAAAAAATAGGTTGGGGCTTTCTCAGTGGTTGTTTGCAGAGGAGCATCCGCTAACAGCGAGGGTAGCCGTCAATAGAATATGGCAGCGCTTTTTTGGTCAGGGATTGGTAGCCAGCAGCTATGATTTTGGTAACCAAGGGTCACTTCCTACCCATCCTGAATTACTGGATTTTATGGCCCTTAAGTTTAAAGATGGGGGGTGGGATTTACATAAAATCATGCGATTCATTGTACAATCAGACACCTACAAACAAAATAGTGCCGTAAGCGAAAAAGCCCTTCAATTAGACCCAGAAAATAAATGGCTGGCCAGGGCACCAAGATTGAGATTGTCTGCAGAGAGCATTAGAGACCAAGCCTTAGCGATTAGCGGCTTATTGGTCAGAAAAATTGGTGGCCCGAGCGTAAAACCGTATCAACCAGAAGGCTTGTGGAAAGAAACCACCGGCGGAGGCGGCGGAAGTACAGCCAACTATGTGCCAGACACTGGCGCTTCTCTCTATAGAAAAAGTATGTACACCTTTTGGAAAAGAACCGTTCCTCCGCCGAGCATGCTCACCTTTGATGCCTCTAATAGAGATTTATGCAGTGTAAAAAGCCAACAAACCAATACCCCACTTCAGGCCTTGGTATTATTAAATGACCCACAAATCATA
>Ga0208681_1000091_pt1 | contig 28965 bp, 32 predicted proteins | sample Colrivmet1558A02_FD_187677 | JGI IMG/M metagenome (GOLD analysis project Ga0208681, IMG submission 187677) | Estuarine microbial communities from the Columbia River estuary - metaG 1558A-02 (SPAdes) (version 2) | ecosystem: Environmental > Aquatic > Marine > Intertidal zone > Estuary | place... | reverse complement strand
GGGGACGGGGGAGGGGCTGGAGTCTGTGGAATTGTTACTGTACCCCATCAGATACAAAAAAGAGTCAAAATAGACCTCTGTTAACTAACCAGTCAATACAGCACATAGTCTATATAAGCTATTGAAATCTAAGGAGAAACAAAAGCGACTGCGGAGACTCTGTGACTGCTGAAATCCGCTGGAGAAAGGACAGCTCTCTAACGGGACTAACCAAGGGTTAACCAAGCTTCTAAAGTTATTTAGTTAATAATGAAAATAGTTCTTGACTTTTGACTAAAAATATGCTATAATAGACTATATAGTTAAAAGCACTCTTTAATAGCTCTTTAACTCCCTATAGCACCTCTTAGATATAAATTAAAAACATATAATAAATATCTTTAAATATTACTTCTAATGTCGCTATAGCGAGTTAAGGCGCTCTAAGCACTGTAGCGCTCTAAGCACTAAAGAGCGTTTAAGACTACATAGACTCTATAGAGGCAATCTATGTCTAAAAAGGTAGGAAGACCCAGTAAGGCTTTGGTTAATAATAAAACCAAGGGCAGCAGAGTAGCACGAGGCAGACCTAAAGGGGATGCTGCTGTCATCGAAGACTACAAAGCAAGAATGCTTGCATCGCCAAAGAGTAGGAAGGTGTTAGACAGCATTCTCAATGCAGCGTTAGATGATGACCACAAGAACCAAGCAGCGGCTTGGAAGCTCTGTATGGATAGGTTATTACCTGTTAGTTATTTTGAGAAGGATAAAGCAGGTGGTAGCAGAAGCGCTATAAACATATCAATAACTGGTGTTGGTGGAGAGACTACAATTATCTCTGGCAGCGAAGAAGCAGAAGAGGTTGATTATCAAGATGTCCCATGAATCTAAATACTTCTCAAGAGGCGAGTTTGCTTGTCAGTACACAGGCGAGAATGAGATCAAAGACGAACTCATTAAAAAGCTTGACTTGTTAAGAGCAGCTTGTGGTTTCCCCTTCATCATCACCAGCGGCTATAGAAGCCCAACACACCCCATAGAAGCTAAAAAGGAGAAAGCAGGAACACATGCTCAAGGCATTGCAGCTGACATTAAAGTCAGTGGTGGAAATCAAAGATATACAATTGTTAAACATGCCATCGCGCTTGGTTTTAATGGCATTGGAGTTGCTAGTAATTTCATCCATGTTGACATCCGCGACCTTGACGATAATGAAGCTCCTGTAGTGTGGGTTTACTAGTTGACTGAATTAGCGGTAGCTCTACTTCCGTGGCAACAAGAGGTCTTCAACGACCCCACACGGTTTAAAGTAATAGCGGCAGGACGCAGGACAGGGAAGTCTAGGTTAGCTGCTTGGCTACTAATCATCAATGCCTTACAGGTTAAACGCGGCCATGTGTTCTACGTTGCCCCTACACAGGGTCAGGCTAGAGACATTATGTGGCAGACGCTGCTAGAGCTTGGACACCCCGTTATAGCCAGCAGCCACGTCAACAACCTACAGATTAAGCTAGTCAATGGCGCTACCATAGCCCTGAAGGGTGCTGACAGACCAGAGACTATGCGTGGTGTTAGCTTGAAGTTCTTGGTTATGGACGAATACGCTGATATGAAGCCAGAGGTGTGGGAGCAAATCCTTAGACCTGCTCTTGCGGATCAGAAGGGTAATGCACTCTTCATTGGTACGCCAATGGGTCGTAATCACTTCTATGATCTTTATCAATATGCTTGTATAGCAGACGATGAAACATTTAAAGGTTGGCACTTTACAAGCTACGACAACCCACTACTAGACCCTAAAGAGATTGAAGCAGCTAAGAAGTCTATGTCTGCCTTCTCGTTTAGACAAGAGTTTATGGCTTCCTTTGAAGCTGCTGGTGGAGAGTTATTTAAAGAAGAACATATTAAATTCAGCGAAGAAGAACCTGAGAATGGTCAGTTTTATATTGCTGTGGATTTGGCAGGATTTGCAGATGTCCAAAAAACTACTACTAAAACCAAGCGACTTGACCAAACGTCAATTGCGGTGGTTAAGGCAAGCGAAGAGGGCTGGTGGGTTGCTAACATCATTCACGGACGCTGGGGTGTTGAAGAGACAGCACGAAAAATCTTTGAAGCAGTTAGAGACTATCAACCAGTTGCTGTCGGAATCGAAAAGGGAGCCTTGAAGAACGCTGTCTATCCCTACTTAAATGACATAATGAAAAAGAACCAACGCTTCTTCCGCATTGAAGAGTTAACACACGGCAATAAAAGAAAGATAGATAGGATTGTATGGGCGCTGCAAGGGCGCTTTGAACACGGTACAATCACATTAAACACGGGGACATGGAACAGTCAGTTCTTAGACGAGTTGTTTCAGTTTCCAAACGCACTTGTTCACGATGACTTGATAGACTCCTTAGCCTACATAGACCAGTTAGCTAAGGTAGCCTACGCAATTGATTTTGAAGAAGATGAACATGAATATTTAGACTCATACTCAGGATACTAATATGTCTTTTGATAAAGATGATTTTTACATCAGCGAAACACTAGAAGGCTGGGTTGGTGAGAAGTGCCAGTCGTGGCGCGACTACTACGAAGCAAACTATTCACAGCGCTTTGACGAGTATTACCGCCTGTGGCGTGGACAGTGGAGCCACGAAGACAAGACACGAGAGTCTGAGCGTTCCCGCATTGTAAGCCCTGCACTGCAACAGGCTGTTGAGTCGTCTGTAGCAGAGCTGGAAGAAGCTACCTTTGGACGTGGTAAGTGGTTTGATATTAAAGATGATCTGCACGACCAAGACCCACAAGACATTGTTATGCTTCGTCGTCACTTGACAGATGACTTTAAACGAAACAAGGTTAGAAAGAGTGTAGCAGAGTGTTTAATCAACGCTGCTGTGTTCGGTACAGGCATTGCAGAGATTGTACTGGCTGAAGAAAAAGAGATGGCTCCAGCAACACAGCCTATCATGGACGGTCAGCTACAAGCTGTTGGTGTTACTATCAAAGACCGTACAGTGGTTAAGATAGAGCCTGTTATGCCACAGAACTTCTTGATTGATCCAATGGCAACTTCTGTTGAAGACGCTATGGGCTGTGCTGTTGACCGCTTTGTGTCTAAACACATTGTAGAGCAGCTACAGGAACAAGGTGTCTATCGTGATGTAGAGATTGGTGAAGCCTCTTCCGACACCGACATCGAACCAGATCAAGACCTGTCACGCTATGACGAAGACAAGATAAGATTAACCAAATATTATGGATTGGTTCCTCGTCACTTGCTCACAGAAGCTATGACGGACGAAGACGCAGAAGAGGAAGACTTAGAAGTAGATGATGAAGAAGACGACAGCTACTATGTAGAAGCTATTGTTGTCATTGGCAACGACGGTATTCTTCTTAAAGCAGAAAAGAATCCGTACATGATGCAGGATCGTCCAGTCATTGCATTCCCTTGGGATATTGTTCCTAGCCGCTTCTGGGGTCGTGGTGTATGTGAGAAAGGGTATAACTCTCAAAAGGCGTTAGACGCTGAACTACGCGCTCGTATCGACGCTCTAGCACTCACTATCCACCCAATGATTGCTATGGACGCTTCTCGTATGCCTAGAGGCTCCAAACCAGAGATTAGGCCAGGAAAAATTATCTTGACAAATGGTAATCCAGCAGAAGTGTTGCAGCCATTTAACTTTGGTAATGTTAATCAAATTACCTTTGCACAAGCAGATGCTCTACAACGCATGGTACAGACCGCTACAGGCGCTATAGACAGTGCTGGTATCTCAGGGTCTATTAACGGAGAAGCCACGGCAGCGGGCGTTTCTATGAGTTTAGGCGCTATCATCAAGCGTCACAAGCGTACATTGATCAATTTCCAAGAATCTTTCATCATTCCTCTGGTGTCTAAGGCTGCCTATCGTTATATGCAGTTCCAACCTGAGATGTATCCTGTTGCAGACTACAAGTTTGAAGTTAGTAGCTCGCTAGGCATCATTGCTCGTGAATACGAAGTAACTCAGTTGGTGCAGTTGTTGCAAACAATGTCTCCAGACACCCCTATGTACCCACAATTGATTCAATCTATCATTGATAACATGAATCTTTCTAACCGTGAAGAGCTTATTGCGTCTCTGAAGCAGGCTAACGAGCCTAATCCAGAAGCACAGCAGGCACAGCAGGCAGCACAACAGGCTCAGTTGGCCTTCCAAGCGTCACAAACTGCTGCACTTAACGGTCAAGCTACAGAATCTCAAGCTAGAGCGCAGAAGATTACTATGGAAGCTCAAGTAATTCCACAGGAACTAGAGATTCAGCGCATGAAAGCAGTCACTACTAATCTGCAAGCGGGTACACAGGACGACAAAGAGTTCGAACGCCGTCTGAAAGTGTCTGAGCAGCTGCTTAAAGAGCGTGAGATTGCTGTCAAAGAGGGTGCTAAAGCCCCTGCAGCGCCACAACCACAAGGACTAATGCCACAATGATTACACGCAGAGAGTTACAAGACGTTGTAGTGCAGGTTAATGCCAGCTTTGAGGAGGTGTTAAAGCGATTAGCTGCACTGGAGGCCAAGGAAAAACAAGAGGTTGTTGTTAAGAAACCAAAGGCCAAGCAAGACTAGCATAAGATACTGTTTTGGTTACTCTAGGTGGTGTTTTGCCGCTTAGTGTAGCTGTTTAAGCACCTTATAGAGAGATAGATATGCCAACAGACAAGAAAGACCCACGGTTAGCTAGAGCAGGCGTAAGCGGTTATAACAAACCTAAGCGTACACCTAGCCACCCAAAGAAAAGCCACGTTGTTGTAGCCAAGGTAGGCGACCAAGTTAAGACAATCAGGTTTGGTGAGCAAGGCGCTAGTACAGCAGGCAAGCCCAAGGCAGGCGAAAGCGAAGCAATGAAGAAGAAACGCGCTAGTTTCAAAGCTCGTCACGGCTCTAACATTGCTAAAGGCAAGATGTCAGCAGCTTACTGGGCAGATAAGGAGAAGTGGTAAATAATAAAAATATTACTTGACTTTTATAGCATTTTGTGTTATAATAGAGCTGTAGTATATAACAATAACTTATAAAAACTGTCCTAAATGGAGAAACAGTATGATTGATAAAGAACTTGAGCAGTATTACGATAACTACCGCACTATGTTTATGGATGCTGGCTGGAAACAACTACAGCAAGACCTGATGCAGAACGCTACTGTTATCAACTCAGTTGAAGCGTGTAAAGATGGTAATGACCTGTACTTCCGTAAAGGGCAACTGGCAGTCATTGCAAACATCCTCAACTTAGAAGCTCAAATCAAAGCAGCCGAAGAGCAAGCTAACGAGGAACCAGAAGAAGTAGAAGCGTAATGGCTCTGCTTTTTGATTTTAAATGTGAAGATGGACATGTCAATGAAAGACTTGTCAAATCTGGAGTAACACACACACCTTGCTTAGATTGTAACAAGATGGCTGAAAAGATTATATCTCCTGTACGTTCTGCTTTAGACCCCATTAGCGGTGATTTTTTAGGTGCAACCGAGAAGTGGGCGAAGAACCGTCAGCAGAAGATATTACAAGAGAGAAAGGCTAACTCGTAAGAACCCTTTCATAATATAAACCTCCACAATGATTTAGATCACGGAGTTTAATAATGGCAACACTCATAGACGAGCGTCCAGAAGACGAAGACGAAGTAAACACCGCTCAACAGGAGCCTGAATATCAGCAACCTCCTGAAGAAGACATACCAGAGAAGTACAAAGGGAAGAGCACTGCAGAGATTGTACGGATGCACCAAGAAGCTGAGAAGCTCCTAGGGCGGCAGAGTTCCGAGGTAGGTGAGTTACGCGGCGTAGTCGATCAATATATAAAGACACAACTCGACAACCAAAAAGCACCAGAACCTGACGAAGAAATAGACTTCTTCTCAGACCCTGACAAGGCCGTCAGGAGAGCTATTGATAATCACCCTAAGATTAGGGAAGCCGAAGCAGTAACACAGCAATACAAAAAGTCTACAGCACTTTCACAACTACAGCAGCGTCATCCTGACATGCAGAATGTGCTACAAGACCAGAAGTTTGTTGACTGGATTCAAGGTTCTAAGATTAGAAAACAGCTCTTTGCTCAGGCAGACAAGCAGTACGATTATGATGCAGCAGATGAACTCTTCACAACGTGGAAAGAACGTCAACAAGCGGTTAATCAAACTGTAGCGTCTGAAATGGCAGGTCGTAAAGCTGCTATCAAAACTGCATCAACAGGCACAGCTCAAGGCAGTGGAGAGACGCAAGGGAAGAAAGTTTATAGACGCGCCGACATTATTAAACTAATGAGGGACGATCCAGAACGATACTTGGCTTTATCTGATGAAATCATCAAAGCCTATTCAGAAGGGAGAGTCCGACACTAAATCTTTAAGGACTTTATATTATGGCAACTTCAGTATATCCCGCTATGGGCGGTGCAGTAGACAACACTAGCGCAGCAACTTTCATTCCACAAATCTGGAGTGACGAGGTTGTAGCAGCTTATCAGACTAACTTGATTCTTGCGAACCTTGTTAAGAAGATGAGCATGTCAGGCAAGAAAGGCGATACCATTCACGTTCCTAAGCCTGTCCGTGGTACTGCTAACGCTAAACTAGCTAACACCGCTGTTACTATCCAGAACAATGTTGAATCAGAAGTACTGATCAGCATCAACAAGCACTTCGAGTTCTCACGTTTGATCGAAGACATCACCAACGTACAGGCTCTCGCTTCACTGCGTCAGTTCTACACTGGTGACGCTGGCTACGGTTTGGCCAAGCAAGTTGACGATGACCTGTTTGCTCTGGGCAAGTCTCTGGGTAACGGTAACGGTTCTTCTTGGGCACACAGCGCTTCTTTCCAGATTGGTGCTGGTTCAGCTCTGGAAGCATACGACATTGATGGCACTGCTGACGTAGGCGCTTTCACTGACGCTGCTTTCCGTAACCTGATTCAGAAGCTTGATGACGAAGACGTACCAATGGACGGTCGTAGCTATGTTGTTCCACCTGCTCTGCGTAACGCTATTATGGGCATTGACCGCTACATGTCTTCTGACTTCGTAGACGGCAAGGGTGTTAAGAACGGTCAGATTGGTAACCTGTACGGCGTTAACGTATATGTTTCTAGCAACTGCCCAACAACTGAGACAGGCGTTCGTGCTTCTATTCTGTTGCACAAAGACGCTATGGTTCTGGCTGAACAACAAGGTGTTCGTTCACAGACTCAGTACAAGCAAGAGTTCTTAGGCACTCTTTACACTGCTGACACTCTGTACGGTACTCAAGTACTCCGTCCAGAAGCAGGCATCGTACTAGCTGTTCAAGGCTAATACAACTGAACGGGGATTCTTCGGAGTCCCCTTTCTTTATTCTTTTTATTATATTCTTTTGTTTTCCTAGGAGCTACAATGGCTATATTCAGAGGTGAAGGTGGTGCTGGTGATTCTACCAACGACGCTACTCTTAGCCTAGTCACTGCCCAAGCTGTTATAGCTTCTACGAAAGCAAGTGAGTCTGCCGCTAGTGCAGCTACAGCGTCCACACAAGCAACCACAGCAACTACCAAAGCCGCTGAAGCCTCTACTAGTGCAGCAGCCGCAGCAGCTAGTGCGTTAGGTGTAGATGTATTCGCAGATGCAGCAGAGCTGTCAGCAACTAACGCAGCTACTAGCGAAACTAACGCAGCCAATAGCGCTACTTCAGCATCTACTTCAGCTACAAATGCTAGTGCCTCTGAGACAGCCTCAGCAGCCTCTGAGAGCGCTGCAAGCACATACGCTACCACAGCTACCACTAAAGCGTCAGAAGCAGCCACAAGCGCTTCTAGTGCGTCTACGAGCGCTTCTACAGCCACTACCAAGGCTACTGAGGCATCTTCTAGCGCAACCAACGCTGCTGCGTCAGAGAGCAACGCAGCTACATCAGCATCTAATGCTTCCTCTAGCGCCTCTAGCGCAGCTACTAGCGCATCAGCAGCGTCTACCTCTGCCAGCAACGCAGCTACCTCTGCAAGCAATGCAGCTACTTCTGCATCAACAGCGTCTACTAAGGCTGCTGAAGCAGTTGTTAGCGCAGGCAATGCAGCCACTAGCGCGACTAACGCAGCTAACAGCGCTACGTCTGCATCCACAAGCGCAGCTACGGCAACTACACAAGCAACTAACGCAGCTAACAGCGCTTCTACAGCTTCTACAAGCGCGTCTAACGCAGCCACTAGCGCGTCTAACGCAGCTACTAGCGAGACTAATGCAGCCACTAGCGCCTCAGCAGCTTCTACTAGCGCTACAGCATCAGCTACGTCAGCGTCAGCCTCTGCAGGTAGCGCAACAGCCGCAGCAGCTAGTGCTAGTGCAGCAGCGACAAGTGAAGCCAACACAGCAGCAGCGGTTAGCCTAGCTATTGCTAACTTAGTAGACTCTGCTCCTATAACATTAGATACATTAAATGAACTTGCAGCAGCTTTAGGAGATGATGCTAACTTCTCCACAACAGTGACAAACGCTCTAGCTACTAAACTAACTTCTTCTTCTACTTTAAACGCAGACAACATGACTACTGGTACGCTTGACGGCGGAACTTACTAAAGGTAATTAACTATGGCAACAACTATTGTAACAAAGAATAGCTCTACAGCTTCTGCCGTCCCTACAGCAGCTCAGTTGGTTCAAGGTGAACTGGCGGTCAACGTAGCGGACAAGCGTATCTTTACAGAGAACAACGCAGGTGCTATTGTTGAGCTTGGTACTAATCCCTCAGCAGAGATTGTAGCCAACGGCGGCATAGCTTTACCAGACAACGGTAAGGCTACATTTGGTGCTAGTGATGATCTACAGATTTATCATGATGGTAGTAATAGTTACGTTCAAGATGCAGGAACAGGCGACCTTATTGTTCGTGCAAACAACTTGGCTTTACAAGCAACGAGTGGTGAACAGTACGCGGCTTTTGTAGCAAATGGTTCGGCTAGTTTATTTTATGATAACGCTCAAAAACTAGCCACCACAGCCACAGGCATAGACGTTACTGGCACAGCCACGATGGATGGGCTTGTGTCGTCAGGAAACGCTAAGATAGGTGAAGGTGTTGCAAGTAACAGCGCCAAGCTGATGGTTAATACAGCATCTGGCGCATCTGCGGGTATTCAGCTTTTTCAAGACGGCACTGAAAGTTGGGTCATACAGAACCCTGCCTCGACTACCGCGTTAACCTTCGCCAACAGCAACACAGAACGCCTTAAAATAGCCAACAACGGAGACATCAGCTTCTACGAGGACACAGGCACAACGCCATCCTTTGTATACACAGCGGCAAGTACATCATTAAAACTGACAGGTAGAGAAGTATCTAGGAGTAGTGGTGGATATGCTTTTGAAGTGGACAACGCTACTCAAGGGTCAAATATGTCAACCTCTGGCCCTTTTAATATTAAGGGTTATGCAGGTAATCAGCTTACTGTAAACGGTTTAGGTGATGTAAGTTTCTACGATGACTCAGGCAATGCTAAGTTGTTCTGGGATGCGTCTGCGGAGTCTTTGGGTATTGGGACTAGTTCGCCTCAAGGAGACAGACTCTCTGTAGTAGGAAGTAATTTAGACAATGATGATGACTTAATTACTTTAGGTGGAGCGTATACTTCAAGCACTGAGTTTCTTGCATCAATAGGAACACACCACAGCGATGTCAATAATGGCGGTATTAAGTTTTCTACTAAACAAAATGGAACTGTTGCAGAGCGTCTAAGGATAGACCAAGCAGGCAACACCTTCTTTAAAGGTTCTGCAACATCTAATCAGCTTTTATTAGGTGTTGATAATAGTAATATCTTTTTACGTTCTGTAGGTAGTGCTCCTTTTCTGTTTCAAAATAATGGAGCTGGCACTATTGTTTCAATGTTACAAAACGGCAACGTGGGTATTGGTGAGAGCAACCCATCAACTTGGAAACTCCACGTTAAAACCACGGATTCAAACTCTTTGAGGCTACTTAATTCAACAGGCTCTGGAAATACTATAGACTTTGTAGACCAATCGTGGCAGTCGCAAATACAAGGTAGTGCAGGCTCTCTACTATTTAAAACTGGCGGCACAACAGAACGTATGCGCATAGACTCATCAGGCAACCTGTTGGTGGGTACTACTGATACTGTTCCTGCAAGCTCAGGAAACGTGGCAGGCTCTAGCTTACTTGCCATAGGTAAAGCAGAGCATTCACGGGACGGTGGGGTTGTTCTTACGCTTAATCGCAAAACATCTGACGGCACTATTGCAGAGTTCCGCAAAGACGGCACAACCGTAGGTAGTATTGGTAGTTTCTCAGGAAGTCTTGACGTTGCAGGCTCTACTAGAGGTTTACGCATTACTGATGGCTCTTTTTTCCCTGTAACAAATGCTGGTAGCGTTTCAGATAATTATGTGAATTTGGGTTACTCAGGCGGACGCTTCAAAGACCTCTACCTATCAGGCGGTGTCTACTTAGGCGGTACAGGCGCTGCTAATAAGCTGGAAGATTATGAGGAGGGGACTTGGACTCCATCATTTGGAGGAACAGGAGTAAATCCTTCTGTAAGTTTCTCAACTACTGGCCCTGCTGAATACGTCAAAGTGGGATCAGTAGTAATGGCTTCAATGGCATTTTTTGGCGATATTACAGCGGCAGGGTCGGGAACGGCATCTATACAGGGTCTGCCATTTCAGGCGAAGGGTTCAAGAGGTGTGGCTTCAATTAATTATAACAGTGCAACAGCAAACCCAACTACAGGGGTCTCAGGTTATATAGAAGACAACACAATCATCTGCTACTTGCATCAAGGTGGCTCAACTAATGGTGAATCTTGGGCGGCAGGAACAAGTCAAAGACTATTTTTTAGTATTACATATATCGTAGATTAATAACAACTATACGCCTAGTGGATTCTAGGCACAGACAGGAGCAATACAATGGCTTTAGAAAAAGTAGTAACAGAAGACAAGATTGAAATCGTAGGTGACTACAAAGCAGTACAGATTAGAACCTGCACCAAGATAATGGAGGACGGCGTAGAACTAAGTTCTGGCTATCACAGGCACGTTGTAGTTGCAGGACAGGACTACAGCAACGAATCAGCAGAGGTGCAGGCTATCTGTGCTGCTGTACACACAGACGCAGTAATTGCTGCATACAACGCATCACTGGAGGCTTCAGAATGAACTTTACAATCGCACAACTAGAACGTAACTCAGCAGACAACGGCGTAACTGTAGCCCATTGGCGTTGCAGCAAGACCGTAGGCGACCACACAGCAAGCTCTTATGGCACTTGTGGCTTTACACCTGACGTAGAGAAAGTAGACTTTGTAGCCTTTGACGCTCTCACTGAAGAAGCTGTCATTGGCTGGGTGCAAGAGTCTATGGACGTAGAAGCTCTGGAAGCTGGTCTTGACGCACAGCTTGCTGAGATGGCTGCACCTACTTCAGTAGCTGGTACACCTTGGTAGCATGAAGCTGGTCTTTGCGTTGATAGTCCTGATCGACGGTACTGTTGACGCAGAGGCCACTAGCTACTGGCACGACATAACAAGATGTAGATGGTTCGCTGAAGAGTTAACAATACAGGGAACTATAAGACGCTATCACACACCTGTACACGCTTATTGCAAGCCAGTGTATGTAGACCCAGCAGAGGTAGTTATTTATGATTGATCCTATAACTGCTGTTGCAATGGCTACAAGTGCTTTCAAGACTGTACAGAAAATGGTCTCAATGGGTAGGGAGATTGAAGATACTCTAGGCCAAGTGGGTAAGTGGTATGGCGCTGTTAGCGACTTTAACGAAGCTAAGAGACAAGCAGAGAATCCACCTATCTTTCGCAGGCTGGTAGCGTCTAAGTCAGTCGAGCAAGAAGCGCTAGAGATGTACGCGCACGATAAGCGAATAAAGCAACAAGAGAAAGAGTTACGAGAGCTGCTGATGTACACCTACGGCCCTGACGCTTACAAAGAGTTATTGGGTATGCGTAGGAAGATACGAGAGCAGCGAGAGAAGACTCTGTACGCACAAGCACGTAAGCGTAAAGCATTCATTTGGAACGTAGCAGGCTTGGCAGCGGTAGTTATAATGTCAGGTGTGCTGTATCAACTAACAACACTTATTTTAGGGAAGATGTAATATGGCCATAGAATCAGGTAAAGAAGTAGTAGACATTGCAGCAGCGTCTACAGCCGTTATGACCTTAGCAGCTTGGCTACCGCCTGTGGCTTCTTTGTTCACTATTATCTGGCTAGGCATAAGGATATATGAATCAGACACCATTCAGAATCTTGTAGGTAAAAAATAATGTCTATCTTCACCGCTCTGCTTGGCCCAGTTGCTGATTTAGCTAAAGGTTACTTGTCTAACAAAGCTGATCAAGCTAAAGCAAAACACGAAGCTACAATGTCAGTTATACAGAACGATGCTGATTGGGAAACCAAGATGGCTGAAGCGTCTGGTGATAGCTGGAAAGATGAGTTCTGGACTCTTGTGTTAGCTATACCAGTGTTTATGGTTGGTTATGCTATTGCTGCCAATGACGTAACTGTAATACACAGAGTTGCTGAAGGGTTTGTAGCATTAGAGAAGTTGCCAGAGTGGTATCAATATTTATTATTCATAGCTATCAGTTCTAGCTTTGGTATTAGAGGCGCTAGTAAGATTATGGAAATGAGGAAGTAACTTATGGCAGCTCCTAGAAACAAAGAAGACGGCGCTCCGTCACGTCCAAGACCAACGCCTGTACCTGCACCTGCGCCAACGGCTGCACCTCCTGAAGATTTAACAAACTTGTTAGTCAGCTCTTTAGACGAAAATCCTTTTGCTAGTGTTTTTGACGATCCTATTGTAGATATTCCTCTGCAAGTAAAGACAACTAATACTCCTGCTGTAGACATAAACAAGGTAATAGCTACTAATCAATATGGCGGTGCGCTGCCTTACTCGCAACTGTCCCCAGAAGATCAAGCAGTTGTGGACGCTAGACGAGCTGCTGCTGCAGCACCAACTGTTGAACCGTATAAAGGCGTAGAGCGTCAGTCATACGGAGAAGCACAGCAATTAACAAGTGCTGAAGAAGCTTTAAATAATTATCTTAATTTCTTTTCTGGTGTCCAGTCACAGATGGACGAAACAAATAAAGAATACAGTTTAACTAACTATGATCCTAGTGAGTTTGTAAGAGCTGGTTTTACAGCAGGAAAAGATGTTGTAGGAAAAGCTGCTGGCACTGATATTGTTACAGACTACATTACTAAAAATAATGTACCACTGTCTAAAGAAATTAACGGGCAAACTTATTATTTAACTACTGGTTTAGGTGAGGATGTTCTTTCTAAAACAATGGGGAAAGAATATAAAGGAGAAGGTGAGTATGCCGCTATGGGTCCAGTTGGCACTTATAGTACTGTCTATGTAAAGCCTACGTCTGTATTAGACGATAACTTTTTAAAAGTAATGGGCATGATTCCCGTTTTTCTTCCTATTGCTCTTATGACAACAGTAGCAAAGATTGCTGCAGGGGAAAGTGTTAGTCCACTAGAGCTTGTACAATTAGCTGTAGGTACTTACGATATACTTACCTCACCAGCAGCAAAAGCAGCTACTGCAGGTACTGCAAACGCTCCAACAGCTCCGCGCAATATGGACGACTTTGTTGCTTCTGGTGATGCTCTTAGTGCTTCTAGCGGTGCTGTTAGTCTCTTAGATCAATTAGAAGCTATTGGTAGTTTGAAAGAGCCGTTGTCTCTGTTAGAAAGCGCCTCTGAAGTGTCAGAGGCTAAAAAGATAATAGACGCAGTTACAGGCGTGTCTGGTGTCGATGCTGTTAAAACTGCTACTGCGGTTCTTAACGCAATGAAAGAAGTAAAAGATAGCAAAGCTAAAGCTGCTGCTAAAGTTGAAGCAGACGCTAAAGCTGCTGTTGAAGCACAGACTAAAGCAGCCGCTGAAGCCAAAGCAGCCGCCGACGCTCAAGCAAAAGCCGCCGCAGATGCTAAAGCCGCAGCAGACGCTAAAGCTAAAGCTGATGCAGACGCTAAAGCTGCGGCAAATGCTAAAGCCGCTGCAGCCGCTAAAGCTGCACAAGAGAAAGCTGCAGCAGATGCTAAAGCCGCTGCAGATGCAAAAGCTAAGGCAGACGCAGAAGCTAAAGCAGCCGCAGAAGCGCAAGCTAAAGCCGCTGCAGACGCTAAAGCCGCAGCAGATGCTAAGGCTGCTGCAGACGCTAAAGCTGCTGCTGACGCAAAAGCCGCTGCTGATGCTAAGGCTGCTGCAGATGCTAAAGCAGCCGCAGAAGCTCAAGCAGCTCGTGACAAAGCTGCAGCAGATGCTCAAGCTGCACAAGAGAAAGCTGCTGCAGAAGCTAAAGCCGCTGCAGATGCTAAAGCTAAAGCAGATAAGTTAGAACAAGAAGCGGCTGATCTTGCTACACTTGAAGCGGCTAAAGCAGCTCAAGCAAAAGCTGCTGCAGATGCTAAAGCTGCTGCAGACGCACAAGCTAAAGCAGACGCTGAAGCCAAGGCTGCTGCAGAAGCTCAAGCTAAAGCAGAACAAGAAGCTGAAACACAACGAATAGAACAAGAAGCAGCTAAAGCAGCGGCAGAGCAAGCAGCGGCTAACAAGGCGGCAGCAGAGAAAGCAGAGGCAGATAGAGCAGCAGCGCAGGCAGCAGCAGACAAAGCAGCAGCAGACGCTAAAGCAGCCGCTGACGCAGCTAAAGCAGAGAAGGACGCAGCAACAGCACTAGAACAAGAAAGACTAGCGAGAGAAGCACAGGCTGAAGCTGATCGTCAACAAGAAATTGCAAATAAAGCAGAGCAAGACAAGATAGTTGCTGAACAAGCTGAAGCTGATCGACTGGCTGAAGAAGCTAGATTAGCTCAAGAAGGAACCACAACTATTACTGATCCTGCGTCAGGTGATGAAACAATAGTTACTGGCACAACTCCTGATATGCCTCCTAGTGAACAGCCAGATGTAACGCCTATCTATGACCAAGAGCCTATTGTGTACGAACCTCCTGCAGACGCTGGCGGTGGTGCTGGCGGTGGGGGTGCTGATGCTGGTGGAGACGCTGGCAATGCTGGTGGAGATCAAGGCGGCGGTGAAGCCGAAGGCGGCGATACTCTTCTAAAACAAATCTATGAAGCTGTGTTGGCTAATGAGCTTCCTATAGAAGAATACATTAAAGCGGGCGGTAAGTTTGTTGAAGAGCTACGCGCAGGTACTCCTTATGAAGTTGTTTATGGCACTCCTGTTGAACGACCTGTTGATACACAACCGAGTCCCCCGTTAGACGCTAGTGGCGAACCAACCGAAGAACCCTCTCCTTTAAATTGGGATTTATTAAGATTCTATGAAGAGTTTGGTGGAGAAGCTGGAGACAAAGCCTTTGAAACCGCTGACTTAAACGCTGATGGTCTTGTGTCTGCTGATGAACTTAAAAACTACCAAGAAACAGTTGTTGGGGGTGGGACAGGCACAGGCACTGGAACGGGTGAAGGAACTGCAGGTACAGGGACTGCCGAAGGAGACACAGGCGCTACAGGTGGCGGCGGTGTTGACGGCACAGGTGGTTCTTCTCTGGACACAGGTACAAGCGAGACGGGAGGAACTGGAACAGGTGATGGTACAGGCGCAGGAGCAGGCGCAGGAACTGGTACAGGCACTGGCACTGGTGAAGGGACTGGTGGAGGCACAGGAACTGGTGAAGGCACTGGTGAAGGAACTGGTGAAGGAGAAGACACAGGCACAGGTACAGGTATTGCAGGCGTAGACGGTATGCTATCTCCTACACGCACAACAGACTTGTTATTTGCTGATTTGTTTAAATCTAATGTCAAGATAGGAAGCAACCAAGAAATAGCACCCTATGTTCAACTACAACAGCCATCAATAAACAATCCTTATTCTCAAGGTATGTTGACAAATCAAGACACAACAAAGAGGTTCTACTCATAATGACATATCTACAGTTAGTAAATAGTGTTCTACGCAGACTCCGTGAGAACGAAGTAGACTCTGTTAATCAAAATAACTATTCAAAACTTATTGGGGAGTTTGTCAACGATGCTAAACGAACCGTAGAAGATGCTTGGGACTGGACAGCACTGCGTACAACGCTAACAGTGTCTACAGTAGCTAATGTTTATAACTACACGCTAGTTGACTCACAAGATCGTATTAAGGTGTTAGACGTTATTAACGACTCTTCTAACTGGTTTATGGAGTATCGTCCATCAACGTGGATGAACAATGCCTTCCTCGTCCAAGCTAACATACCCTACGCAGCTCCTAAGTACTACAGCTGGAACGGTATTGATAGTAATGGCGATAGCGGTGTAGACCTCTACCCAGCCCCTGACGGTGCTTATCAGCTACGCTTTAACGTGGTGCTGCGTACAGCAGACATGACAGAAAACACTGACACAATGTCAATACCTTCGTCACCAGTGATTCAGATAGCAACAGCGTTAGGCGCTAGAGAACGTGGTGAGACTGGTGGAACAAGCGCAGCAGAGTTGTTTGCTTTAGCTGATCGTACCTTGTCAGACGCTATTGCACTAGACGCTGCTAGACATCCTGAAGAGACTATCTGGACGACTGTATAATGGCTCAACAACTACAGAACATTACAATCTCAGCCCCAGGATTTTTTGGTTTAAACACCCAAGACTCTCCTATTGGCTTAGACCCTTCGTTTGCCGCTGTAGCTGACAACTGTGTTATTGATCAGCTAGGACGTATCGGAGCTAGGAAGGGCTATCAGTACTCAACAACCAACGGAGCTTCTTTGCTGGGCAGCAGCAGAGGAATAGAGACGCTGCATCAGTTTATTGACTATAGTGGCGATAGAAGGTTGCTATCAGCAGGTAATTTAAAAGTATTTGTTGGTGATACTACGTTGGTTGATTACACGCCAGCAGGTTATATAGCAACAGCAAACAATTGGAAGTGCGTCACACTAGCTAACCATGTATATATGGTACAGAGTGGACACGAGCCGTTGATAGGCACTAATGAAGCTGCTCCGTTTACACTAGAGCGTATAAGCACACACTCGCATAGCACAGGCACTATGCCGCAAGGCAACGAAGCTCTAGCCGCTTTTGGACGCTTGTGGGTAGCTGATGTAGTAGGTAACAAGCACACTGTTTACTGGAGTGATTTACTAGACGGTGCACATTGGACAGGAGGCTCTTCAGGCAGCTTAGACTTAACTAACGTATGGCCAGAAGGCTTTGACGAGATAGTGGCACTAGCGGCTCACAATGGCTTTCTAATCATCTTTGGTAAGAAGTCTATACTTACCTATAGCGGTGCTAAGTCTCCAAGCACTATGACGCTTGCAGACACCGTAGCAGGCGTTGGTTGTGTTTCTCGTGATTCTGTACAGCACACTGGGACAGACCTTATATTTTTATCTAACACAGGTGTGCGTACGCTGGGAAGGACTATTCAAGAGAAGTCTTTGCCAATGAGAGACATCAGCAAGAATGTTCGTAATGACTTGGTTAGTTTGATTCAACAGCAGAACAATCCTATCAAATCTTTATACAGTCAAGAAGAAGCTTTTTACTTGCTTTCTTTTCCAGATAGTGGTATAATATATTGTTTTGACATGCGTGTCCCGCTGGAGAATGATTCACATAGGGTTACAACATGGTCTGGGATGGGTATTAACGTCTTTGTTCGTTGTGACGATGGTACTATTCACATGGGAGTGTCTGACGGCATTGTAGAATATAGTGGTTACTTAGACGATACAGAACAGTATCAGCTACGTTATTTCAGTAACCCACTTGACTTCCAAAGCCCAGCTAACTTGAAGTTTTTGAAGAAGTTTAACTTAACCATTATTGGTGGACAGTCTACGCCTACAACGCTCAACTGGGGCTATGATTACACATCTGATTATACAAAGCAACCTTTTATTTTTGGTTCTACTAATTTAGCTGAGTATGGCATTAGCGAGTATAACACAACTGCTGAGTATTCTGCTGCTGTTGTTATTAACACACCAAAAGTAAACGCTAGTGGTAACGGCTCTGTTGTAACAGTAGGTATCGAAGCTCAGATTAACAACTCTGCTTTCTCAATTCAAAAGATCGACATACACGCTCTACTAGGGAGACTTATCTAATGTCTAATTATACTAAGACAACTAACTTTGCAACTAAGGACTCCCTCAGTTCTGGCGATCCCGCTAAGATTGTTAAGGGTACTGAAATCAACACTGAGTTTGACAACATTGCTACTGCTGTCAATTCTAAATCTAATAAAGCTGATCCTACCTTTACAGGAACAATGACAGCCGTCACCGTCAATGTGTCAGGTACGCTAACGGCTGGCACTATTACTGGAGGTACATTCTAATGGCGAATGAGATAATGGATTTTTTAACAGGCAATCAAGATACTATTACAGGTGCTCTCGGTGGTCTTGGTAGTTATTATTTAAGTCAAGAAAACATTAAGGGTGCTCAAGCCTCTGGAGAACAAGCCAGAATGCTGTCTGAGCAAGCGGGGCAGCAAGCCAGAGATTACTCTACATTTAAACCATACACTGTTACAAGTGGTTTAGCTAACGTAGGCACTACTGCTGAAGGTGGCTTTGGTGTTAATCTTTCTCCTCAGCAGCAAGCGTTTCAGAATCAATTGATGGGACAGGCTCAGAACTTGTTTGGTCAAGTTGGTCAAGACCCTGCCGCACAACAAGCAGCTATCTATGAGCAGATCAGAGCTACGCAGATGCCAGAGGAAGAACGTCAGCGTTTGGCAATGCAGGAGAACTTGTTTGCTAGTGGTCGTGGTGGTCTACAGACTGCTCAGTACGGTGGCTCACCAGAGCAGTTTGCGTATGAGAAGGCACGTCAAGAGGCTATGGCGAGTGCTAGTCTAGGTGCTCGTCAGCAGGCACTAGCGGAACAACAGCAGGCTCTAGCAGGCGCTACAGGCTTATTAGGCGCTGGTTATCAACCACAGCAGCAAGCACTGTCGCTACTGGAAGCAAGTCAAATCCCTGCTGGCTACACAGCCGCTGGACAGCGTACTGGCGCAGAGCTTGGTGCTCAAATGTCTGGTAGAGGTATTGAAGGATATATTCAAGGACAAGACTTAGGCAACCGTCTGCAGCTACAACAGCAACAAGGACTAATGAATTTATTATTAGGTCAACAAACAAGTCCTCTTGATCAAGCTAAGATTGCTCAGATTTATGCAGCTATTGGTAAAGACAATCCTTCAGCTTCTGGTGGTTTATTGGGCAGCATTTTGAATAGCTGGCTAGGCGAGAAAAAAGAAGAGTCTACCGCAACTCCAACACCTACTCCTACAGGAGCTTAATAATGGCTAATATTGATTACGCAGGTTTGCTCACAGGCATCAGTGGACAGAACCAACAAATAGACCCTTTCTCGTTGCCTACGGCAGCACAGCAGCGAATGGCTTTTGGAGCACAGCAGGTGCAAGGAATGCAACGTGCTGGTGAAGGTTTGTTTGGTATGCCGTCACAGCAAAACCCTGTAGACATGGCTAAGACTGAGTTGGTTAAACTTGATAGGAACGATCCAGAATATCAACAGAAGTTTATTAAGTTGTTGGGCATTGCTGATCCTGCTAAGGCTGCGGAGTTGCAGAAAAAAATACAAGATCAAACTAAATCAACATCTGACGCAACTGCTGTAGCTGATGCTCTTCCTCCTCAGTATAGTAAGTTAGCAGACGCTATTCGAGCTCAAGTTCAGGGAGCACTACAGGCTGGTGTCCAAATACTCGGAGAGATTCCAGATGCTCCTAAAATTGAACAGGCATTTCTTGTTGATACAGCAACCAATACAACTGTCGCAGGCGTTGAGTTAAGAAACGGTATACCTTATAACCAAGGAACTAATACTCGTTTAACTCCTCAAGAGCTAGAAGGAAAAGCAATATCTACAACTTATGTGAAGCCATCTGCTCCTTTAGTTAGCACTGTACAAACTCCACAGCAAAAAGTTGAAGAAAACAATTTAATACGTCAAGCAAACTATGTTGATATAACTGCACCTGTGGCTGCAACGGCTGTCACGGATAAGAAAGCAGCAAACGCTATATTGACGGAAGTAGGAAAAGGTTTCGACACAGGCGGGATTGCTGATTTTGTAGCTAACCAATCTAAAATTTTACAAGGTGTTTTTCAACTAGCAGGAGTGGCTTATCCAGAATCTTTGTCTAAGAAAATTGGAGATCAAGCTATTTTAAAGATTTTACAGAACGAAGCTATTATACCAATGATGGAGGCGCAAGGTAGAGGATTTACAGATGTAGATTTAAAAAATCAACAAAACGTACTCCCTGGCTACACTCAGCCTTGGCAGTACAACGAAGCGGCAGCAACAATTAAATTGCACACAGCTGTTAATCAAATTGAAGAAAATACTTTTGCTACTCAACGATCTTATTTATCTGAAGTAACTCCATTAGACCATACTACTTTGTGGGACGATTACTTAACTAAACTTCCAAGAAGTAAAACAGTTTTAGCAGAAAGAAACGGCCTTAAATACAAAAAAATGGAAGTTATACAAGACAGTGCTAATCTTTCTCAATACTGGGTAAAAGATAAGCCTAAAGGATTTACTTTAGTCACTGGAAAAGGAAAGCAAGATGTGACTTGGGCTGATATTACTAAGACTGCCGCAGCTAAAAATATAAGTGTTAGGGAATTTTTAGCAGCTTACGAAAACCAAAGTTTAATTGTAAAAGGCATTTACTAATGGCAATAATCGACACTTCGAATGTAGTCTTCAATGAAGAAACTTCGGGCAATGGCGTTGTTTTTGATACAGGTATTGAATTTCCTAACGAAGTAATTGCAAGACTAGCTGGCGAAAAAAGAATAGAAGAGTTACAAGGAGGAGCAACGCCTCCTACGTTTTTTCCCGAAGTTCCTGTTCTTTCTGAACAAGGCACTGACGTTACTCCGAGGCCAGAGAAAAGTTTATTACAACAAGCAGGGGAAGAACTACGCTACCGTACAGCGCCTGTTGTAAACCCTGTAATGGAAGTAGTAGACGCAATGGTAACGCCTATTTATAGTTTTGGATATGATATGGCTGTGCGTGTGCCTGTTTATCTAGCTACTATGGGAGCTAAGAACTTAAAAAACTTATCCGAATCTTCTGACGTAACCGTAGACATGGAGTGGGAAGGCGGCTACGACATAGGCGTTCCTGATTTATTTAGGAACAAGAGTTTTGTTAACGATCCCGAGACTGAACAATTCTTAGACAAAGGAGGTTTTTATGCTTCTCTTGGTCTTGGCATTACCAATGCTGCTCGTGCTTCAATAAACATGTTAGGCACTGGTTTTATCAACTACGGTAAAAGAGGAGTTGCGTTAAACCCTAAAACTGGTCAGCCTTTTGTAGGAGTAGAAGGAGCGCGTACAGGCATTACAAGGTCTCTAGCAGAGTCTTCGCTGCCTACTGAAGCTAAAATAGCGTTAGCTATGGCTGTGGCTGGAGAAGTGGCTACAGCGGCTACTGGCTCAGAAAGTGCTCTTGTAGCTCTACCTGCTGAAATTGCTGGCGGTTTTGTAGCTGCCCGTAAACCCGCTACTTATTTAGAAGCTGCTACTGGAATTATGAAGTACGCAGACACAGGTGTTGAGGTAGTAGGTAAGAAAATAATAGACGCTTTTGATGCTAAGTTTGGAGAAGACGCGGTAACTTTAGCTCGTCAACGAATTAGAGGAGAGAGTGATAGCCCGTTAGAAGCTAAACTAGCTTTAGAAGCTGCTGACGATGCTTCTGTTTTATCTATAGCTCAAAAAACAGATGACTCAGGAATTCTTACTTTAGAAAGAGCGTTAGCCGCTGAAGACAGTATTTTTGCAGGTTTTGTAGACGATCAAGTTGACCAAGCTCAGTATTCATTAGCGCGAGAATTAGAAACTTTAATGAAGACAGAAGGCGGTTATTTAGATTGGACAGCTTTAAAAGAATTCTTGCCTAAGATACAAAACGACTTGGTAGCTCAGGTAGACGATAGAGTTATGATTGAGACAGAAAAGCTTGCTAAGCTTTTAAAGATTTATGATGGCGATGTTACTAAAATGTCAAAAGAGTTTGAGGAATCTTTTAATAAAATATACGCAGATATTAAACAACAAGAAAGCAACCTATGGCAGCCTATAAACGACTCTGTAAAGATACCAACTAAACCTTTAGTAGATGCTGTTGAAACAATTGTTGCTAACTCTAGCTCACAAGCAGTCTTACCTGCTGAGGAGTTTTCCAACATTCTAGGAAAAGGTGTTGCCCGTACAGGTAAAGGCTGGAAGACGTTTGAAGTTACTCCTGATAACAAGAAGAGGTTAGCTAAAGCAGGCGTGAAAGTTAAATGGCCTGACGCACCGCTACAAACTATGGAAGCTCCTCTTGTTCTTAGAGATTTAAGAAGCAAGCTCAACTCTATGGCTAGAAGTGCAAACGCAGCCACAGACCCTACTTTTCAGTATAATCAGAAAGCTCTAGGAGAAGCTCAACAAGCTGCTTTAGACAATATTACACTAGGTGTCGAAAGCGTTAATCCTCAACTTCGTGAATACTATTTAGCGGCTACTGCTTTCTCTAAAAAAATACATGATACTTTTACTAGAGGTACTTTTGTACCTAAAACTAAAAAGGCAGTTAAAGAGAAAAAACTAGAGACAATGTTAGGCGGCCAAGCAGCCAAGCAAACTGACATGGATATTGTTGCTAGAGAGATGGAAGAAGTCTTTAATTTAGCAACTTCTAACAGCACAGCTGCTCAGTCTAACGCTTTAAAACAGGCTGAAGGATTTCTTCTTGCTAAGTTTCAGGCTCAGGTAAACCCCAACAAACTAGAAGATTTTAAGGCCTTTGAAACTGCTCATTCTTCTTGGATAGAAAGATTCCCAGCAGTAGGTGAAGCTATTAAAGCAGCTAAGAAAAAGGCTAGGTCTCAAGGAAAAGTAGTGCAAAATGCTGAAACAGCAGCAGAAGTAGCGCGTCTTGACGACTTCTATGGAGTGACGAACATGACGCCAGAGCAGGTTATGGATGTTATTCTTAAATCTTCAAGTCCTATGCAAGTTTCTGCGCGGTTTCGTAAGCTTTTAAGCACCAACAAAGAAGCTCTTTCTGTATTTAAAGAGCAGATTGCTAATCGTGTGGTTGCTCAATCAATGAAAATTGTTGATTCGCAAGTAGCAGGTAAAGGCAACGTAGAGATTATTGATCCTGTTAGTTTTGAAAAGATTTTAAAAGAGTTTAAGCCGTTGACTTCTGTGTTTAACACTGCCGAGCAGAAAGGTTTGGAATTATTGCTCAGAGACGTTAGTAAGATAAGTAAGTCTTTGTCTGCTAAAAGAGGCTATACAAGAGTAGAAGCGTCTCAAACAAGCCCTGCCTTAGTTCTAGCTGCTAAGTTAGCTGCTTTAAAAGGGGTTAATTTATTATTTGGTTCTTCTTCTATTGTGTTGGCTGGTACAGCTTCCAACGCCGCTACTAAAGCACTACAGAACTTAGGAGTAGAAGCGTCTAGTAAAATTCTAAAGGAAGCTTATAAGAATCCAGAGCTTATGAAAGTTCTTCTTAGTGAGGATATTACAAGAAACCAGCTACAACTTTTACAGTCAGGTAAGTTTAAAACAGGTCGTATTATTTATAACGCCTTAACAGAGAAGGTAACTCAACAGTAAACAAAAAAGCCCTATAGAGTGTTCTATAGGGCTTTTGTTTCATACAATGTACAATGTTAATTATAAGCTACACTATCTCACAAGCTCCACCAACACACGCTAACTCTTGAGACCCTGTTGTATTATCTTCTTCTTCAAAGTACTTCAGGTCTTCCCAGTCAATATCTACAGGCATAGCCGCTAGTAGTTCCTTGTACTTCTCAGCAGTGATGTCTTCATACGGAGCTTGCTGATAAATATGATCACTCACTGGCAACAAGCTAATACCACTACAGATGTCAAAGTTCTCCCATATCCACTGTGCTACTTGCAAGAACTCGCTGTCCGTATAGTACACAGTAATACTTGGCTTATGTTCACACCAGAAGTTCTGATAGTCCTTCCATAGCTGTAGCTGCTGCATAGCGCCTACTTGCTTAACTGTTGTACCGCCCTTCGGTGCTTTAACAGGGAAGCCAAACACCAGAGACGCTTCGCTCATCACATCTTGTTCTACTGGGAAACCTTTTGCTGACATAAACGCTGCAAGTGGGTCTTTCTTGTCTGAACGTACCCTGCGAATGTAATACTCAGAAAAGCGAGGGTGAATGCCAGAAGCAGAATCGACAAGCTGAGAAACAGTACCACTTGGCTTAACGCATGTAATAGCCGCAGACTGATTGATGCCAAGTTTAACAGCCCACTTCTTGTTAGTTGCCACAGCCACATCTCGTATCTCCTCCAACCACTTAGACAAGTCTGGAGAGCTTTTACCTAATAGATAATGATCCATAATACCTGTCATGCTAACGCCCAGCAGAGCTTCTTCTTCTGTGTTCTTCTTCCAGCAGCTACGCAGGTAACGGAAGTCTGTCAGAGTGGCTTGTAACGTGCCTATGATCGCTGCTACTTCTGCCTTAGCCTTCAGTGTGTCCAGCGTGTCTTCTGCGCGTACAACGATCTCTGAGAGGTTACAGAACTGGTTAGAGCGCAGGATGATCTCAGAGCATGGGTTAGTTCCAAAGTCTTGATCAGCGTCTCTACGTCCGTTACGGGCTGCAATGTTCTTAGCTGCTATGCGGCTGAAGATACCACGCTCACCTGCTTTGCTTTCGTACATGCTCTGCATCTCTGACAAGAACGATTCAAAGTCTGGCTTCTCTGTGTAGGCTACAGAGTTGTTAGCAAGCCTACGCTGCCCTTCTGTGTCCCACCAGTTGCCATATTTAGCTTTCGCCATACGCGGGTCTGACAAGTTAGACAAGCTAATCAATGCTGATCTACGCACACCGCCGACCACTACAATGTCCGCTATTTTACAGCAGATGTCGTGACACTCGATGCTCGTGAGCTTACGTCCTGCGGCCTTCTGGAACATACCCACACAGAAATTGAACAGATCAATCAGCGGATCAGGGCCGCTTGCACGACCGCCAAAAGTCTTCAGTCGAGCGCCAGCAGGTCTAATCTTGTGCATGTCCCACTTAGGGATTTTACCAGCATACAACAGGCTGATTAGTTCACGAAACGCTGAAGCCCAGCCAATCTTGCTGTCGCTTACGACAATGACGCTGTCTGTTGGGTGGAATGTCTCAGCCACTACAGGGAGCTTGTTAATGAAGTTACGCTCTACGCTGAAGCCTACGCCTGTGCCGCACATAAGAACGTACATAAGCTCGTCAAAGCTACGCGGTGAGTCAATATGTAAATAACTACAATTGAAGCCTGCTACGTTGTCCTTAGCTAATGCTGGCCCTGCTGTCATCATACAGCGCATGGACGGCATAACATCTAAGTTGTGGATAGCGTTAAAAAGCTTTAGTGCTGTCTTGTCGTCTAGCTGACCACGATCAACCCAGAAGTTTACATAGCGGTTGACTGTTTCGTCCCAGCGCTCACGACGTTTCTCTTCTGGCATCCAACGTGCGTAGCGACTCTTGTGTATAAACTGTTGATACTGATTCATTATACTTCCTCTTGTTTAATATTTAAGTCTAGCTCAAGTTATGCTTCTGGCGGTGTAGTCCAGCCTAGTTCAATTAAGCGTTGGCGTATCCTTGCTCTGAGTCAGCCGCGTCGATATGTATTGTTTGTTTAGTTTTATCCCAGTGATTCATTATTTACCTCCTCCGCAACCTTCAGTATCACAAACAGGAAAGTTCTGACAGCCTAAGTGTTCTTCCTCGTTGTAATCGTTTTCTTCATCACCGTAATTAAGCCTTACAAAAAAATCATTATCTTCTACGTCAAGTGCTAGTTTTTGGGAAATAAGACCAGACACCTGAAGAGATTTAAGAACATCCTCGTAATCTACATCATCTCCAAGTAACCACGCTAACTCTTGTATCGAATTTGAAAGACTAACTATTTTCCAAGTTGCCTTGTTAATCCCCATTATTTATTCTCCTCTATAACCATCTCTGTCAATTTCTGTAAGTACCAACCAGCTTTCTTTAAGTCTTCTACCTGCTTGCCTTTGTAGTCATAGCGCCACAGGTACTTCATGCAGTTGCCTTTGAGATAGCCTTTGAATGCAACACTGGACATGGACTCCTCTATTGCATCAATACACTCTATGTTGCCTGTGTTGTAATGACGCGGTGCTGTCACCATGTCTTCAGCTTCTTTCTCTGCTTCTGCTGCGTAGCTATTTAGTGCGTTTGTTAGCAAGTTGTTCTCAATAGGTGAATGCTTCTTACGCAGTGCGTCCCACATTTCTGGTGTTGTTGAGTTAATGCTCATCTTCAAAATCCTCTACTAATTCATAAAAATTATCGTTTATTCTATCTGAAAAAGCTGCAACTATTTCCTTAGATGTTAGCTCCAGTATCTCTACTAACGTAATCTCGTCCAACTGTTCCATTCTATCTAGCAGCTCATAATAAGTCAATGACATTGCTAATCTCCGTAGCGTTGTTGCAGATAGTTTATACTAACTGGTAACTCGTCACAACCTCCGTTGGCTACTTCATTCAACATCCAGATACCTGCCCAGCTTCCGTTGGTCTGTGGTGTCAAGTAGTCTTCGTCGTGTCTGTAGTAGATGCCAGCAAACAAACCAAGCATGTTAGTGCCATCTGCTTTGCGTCCGTAGGCTATGTCTCTGTCTTGGACGTGTCCCATAACACAGCTCATGTACTTCTTAGTTAACATCAGCTTGGCACTGCTGACAGGTCTGCCCATGACACCGCTGGTGAAGTAGTGGCAATAGGCTATGCCGTCAATAACCACTGGCTGTAGAAACGGTATAACTTCCCAGCCCATCTCTTCAAGCTTCAAGTCTTCAAACTTCAACAGACCGTCTAACTTTGGGTCAGACTCTACAGCGCGTGTGATGCGGTTCTCGTGGTTGCCTAGTGTAAACACCATACGCGGGTTCCACTGCTTCCACTTGTTATGCTTCAGACGTGCCTGCTCAGTTCGTATAGGCTCTAAAAAGGCTTCCATGCCTGCTATACCTGCTTCGATGTCTTTGATGTAACGTCTACCTTCAAAGCTTTTCTTGCCTACGTCATAGCTACTGAGGCTAGGCATGTCCCAATGATCGCCAATGTGAATAATAACTTCTGGCTTCTTCTCTGCTGCGTACTGACCAGCCCAGCGAAGATGATCGACAGACTGGTCTGGCTTTACTTGTGTGTCTGGTATCACTAAGTGTTTAGTCATTGTATATACCTTCTGCTAAATACCAAGTGACGCACGTTCTATTACATGAAGTACAAAGACGAGGCTCACCTTGTTTAGCAAGACCTAGGTTTTTTAAGTCAGGAAGTCTTCTGCTAAAACGTGCGCGTTCTTCGTGTTTGTCCCCACCTACCAGAGCAGCTAACTCTCTGCTTGTGAGTCCTTCGTTCTGTGACAGCACATTATATACAAAAGAGCGCTGTGTATCTAAAGCGCCAGACTCTAACAGCTCACGTGCCGCTAGTCTGCTAGTAACTGGGTCTGAGTTTCTTGATAGCATGTCTAATTGTTGCATTTCTTTTTCCTTCTTAGTCGTTCTGCCGCTGTTTTGTCAGCATGGCATTTGTAACACAGCACTTGATAACCCTCTATCTCTAAGAACATCCTGTTGATGTAAGTGTTCCAGTCAACAAAGCCTACTACTGGATCAACTACAGGGTTTATATGGTCTACTGCTGCATTGTTTCGTTTGCGCTTATTTCCTTCAAGTGGTGGCAATGTAGCTGGCCCTAGCTTGGCGCAAGAGGCGCATTTGTACACACCTCTGCTGACCCAAGCCTTCTTCTTAGCATCGTGCTTAACGCCCCACTTACCATGAGCGCCGCGCAAGGCTGAGATTATGAAGGATTTAAAACGCGCGTCTGTCCATCTTCCGTTATTGACTGTTTTCAAGTTGTTTCCTTTTTTTGTATTCGCACCACCCGTTTATATCTTCAAAACAACCTTTTATGCTTAAATCTCTAGGCTTCCTCCATTTTTGATGGGCGCGGTGTCTTGGAGCCCATTTAAAAGTATAAGGAGAGATAAAAAAATAATCTCCTTTGTGGTGAAAACAAAGCTGCCCATTGCCGTATGGATACACTTTACTTTTTCCTAGACTGTTTAAAGTGTTTATAGCATCCTGTATGATTACGGGGTCTGCGTCTGTTGTGTTGTGTATTATGTACTCGCCTACTCTATTAGTCATTTTTAAACTCCCATATTTGGCCTTCGTAGCGTCGCAGCCACAACAGTCTGCCGTTCTCTAGGACACGTTCCTCACTGCCTAGCATCTCTACACACTTGTCGTAGTAGTCCTTCTCTGTCTTGCAGTCCTCTAGCAGCTTCGCTGACTTCTTCTCTCCAATGCCGTGGATGCCTATGATGTTATCAATGCGGTCACCCATCAGTATTTGACGATAGAAAAAGTTTAAGCCTTCTTCTTTGGTTACATAGTACTTACTGCGTTTTACAAAGTTGTAATGCCAGCCTTCTATTTGGTCGAAGTCCTTGTCTAATGACACCATGATGGCTTTGTCGCCATACTTGGTAGCAGCTATAGCAATAGCATCGTCTGCTTCTTCGCCTTCAGTTACTACAGCAGCCCACTTAGCAATCATGTGGTCTCGTAGCGCCTGTACATGCACTGGCTTCTCTTTGTCTTTTCTGTTTGCTTTGTACTCTGCTGTGACAGCGTACTCTTTCCTGAAGTTGCCTCTACCAGTTAGATAGAGGACGTATTCAGAGTCTTCTTCGTCAGCTCCTAAATGTAGGGTTAGTAAGTCGATGATAAAGCCGTCAAGAGTTCTGACGGCTGTGCTTTCATCTTCTGAGTTACATGACCAGC
>Ga0208681_1000061_pt1 | contig 36914 bp, 49 predicted proteins | sample Colrivmet1558A02_FD_187677 | JGI IMG/M metagenome (GOLD analysis project Ga0208681, IMG submission 187677) | Estuarine microbial communities from the Columbia River estuary - metaG 1558A-02 (SPAdes) (version 2) | ecosystem: Environmental > Aquatic > Marine > Intertidal zone > Estuary | place... | reverse complement strand
TGTTGGCTGTATTATTCTCAGAGACTAGCGCAGCGGCGGCTGAGTCAGAGGCGGCTAGTGCAGATGCGCTTGCTTCACCTGCTTTGGTGGTTGCAATACCTGCTTGAGTGGTTGCAATACCTGCTTTGGTGGTTGCAATACCTGCTTGAGTGGTTGCTGTGCTGGCCTGTGTGGTCGCTGTAGAGGCCTGTGTGGTTGCTGTAGAGGCACTTGAAGCCGAGGCTGTGGCACTTGAAGCTGCGTTAGTTGCGCTTGTGCTGGCTTCGCTGGCTTTGGTAGTAGCCGTTGAGGCTTGAGTCGTGGCTGTTGAGGCAGAGCTTACTGCGGAACTGGCGGAGCTTGCTGCGTTAGTCGCACTTGTTGCTGCGTTAGTCTCGCTTGTTGAGGCATTGCTCGCAGAAGTGCTTGCTTGTGAGGCTTTTGTCGAAGCTGTACTCGCAGAACTGGCCGCATTGGTTTCAGAAGTCGAAGCGTTACTGGCAGAGGTTGAGGCTTCACTGGCCTTAGTGGTGGCTGCCGAGGCACTACTAGCTGCATCAGTAGCCGATGTAGCAGCATTAACCGCTTGCTGTGTTACTTCGTTAATTGTCGCATCAGTGGTAGAGTCGCCTGTACCACCTGTGCCTCGATAGATTCCCATAGTGTTTCCTTATTTAACGTGCTGACGTTCGGTTCTTACGTGCTTCCTTAACCCTAGCACGTTCTTCTGCTTTAAGTAGACGTTCAAGCTCTGCAATACGTTTATTACGAGCTGCATTAGGGCCAACACCTTCAATACCTCTTGCCTTACCTTTTGTTATTACTGGATGAGGGGCTGCTGATACACGTACCCTATTCGTATTAACAGGTCGAGTTGAAGGGCCAGTAGATACCTTACGAGCTGGAGCTGGAGCTGTGCCACCAGATGGATGCCCAACTAGAGGCTTCTTGCGTTTAGCAACAGGACGTTTCTTTGCAACTGTAGATGTAGGTTTTGTACGTACAGTGCCACCACTCTTGGTCTTAACTACAGAACCTCTAACAGTTTGTCCTGCTTTATTCGTAGTAGACTTAGTTCTAACCGCATTACCTTTAGGATTAGCAGTTAGTTGATTTAATTTGTATTGAAGTCGCCCAATGGTTTGAGTAGACTTACCAGCCGCCTTAGCTGCTGCAATCTGTGCTTTAAGTTCTTTCTTCTGTTTGAAGGTTGACATTATATTTTCCTTTAAGTAAAAGAAAGGGGAACTCCCTAGAAGTCTAAGCAGTTCCCCTTGAGAAGGCTAAAATTCTAGCCTAATGTGTTTACGCAGGAAGCGCAACAGCGACAGCAGAGGTGTCACGCAACACGCCAGTACCATAGATGGTATCTGAAGTGAATAGGTCAGCCAAGAACTCTTGCTTGTACTGAGTCTGTGAACGTACACTCATTTGTTCAGCGAATACAAAAGCATCCTTATGCATGAACAAACCAAGCTTGTTGGCACCGTCAACTGGGCAGTTGTTACTAATGTAAACGTCTACACCATACAAGTTACCAATCTTACCATTAACAACAGTCTGGCCACTTACGAAGTCAGAAGAAGTATAACGATCAATACCCATAATGCTGTTACGAGCAGATGGAGGAAGGATCAATGAACGACCATCCATAGGTACGTCAAGATCATCCAAGTGCTGTACTAGGTTACGGAAACCAGCATCGTTAAATGCTTGAGTAGTACCAGTGTAGTCAGACAATGTACCATCAGCAGCCATTTCCTGAGCTTTAGCCCAAGTAGAGCCGTTGCCGCCATTAGCAGACTTACCTAGGTCAAAGATATCATCTTCAACCTTCTTAGACAATGCATAACCAGCATCACCAGTATAGAACTTACGCATAGAAGCTTGAGCTTGAATGTCAGTAATGTCCTCAATCATACGAGAGTATTCAAAATGCTTGTCGATCAAAATAGACAACTGAGTAGCAGTGTCGTTCTGAACAGTAACAGCTTGACCAGAGGTCTTAGCGTGTGCAGTACCACGATTAGGCTTAGGGATGAAGATAGTATCACCCTTCTTGCCAGACATGGGCATCTTGTTTACTAGGTTTGCAACAACCAATTCCTTCTTGTAAGAAGCAATGATCTCGTCACTCCATAACTCAGGGATGAAAGATGCAGAAGTTGCGTTAGTTTGTGTACCGCCTTGGGCGGGATAAGTAGCAGTAGTCATAATATTTTCCTAAATAAATTATCGAACTCTACCTTCAGCGTAAGCTTGTGTAATCACATCGCTGTTAGCTAGGTATCGTTCAGGTTCGTGTTGCATCATATGTAAAATCTCAGACCGTTTGAGAAACTTCTTGGTAGTCGATTCACCTGAACCTCTTGCCGAACCATTGCTACCACTCTTCAATGAACGCTTTCGTTCTTGTTCTGTGTTAGCTTTAGCTTGACCGATTAGTTCCTGCTGTTCCTTCCAAGTTGTGAATAGATCATCAGCCGCATCGAAGTCAAATCCATCATTAGCTTTTTGTAGCTTAGATGTACGTGACTTAGACTTTTCAACCCATGTACGAAAATTCTCATCGTTGACAATTTCCATTGCATCTGGATGGGCGTTAAAGATTGCTTCCTTAGCTTCAAGCTGGGCTAGCTTCTTCGTTGCTTCTCCTGCTGCTTTGAGTGCAGGGTGATTCTCTAACTTCTTATCAAGAGTTGCGTTAGGATTCTCTAAGAAATCCAAGTCGCTAATCTCGACATTCTCTTCTGGTTGCTTAGTGGCTGACTGATTCATAATGAAATCATCTACCAGCTTTCTCAACTCACCTACCTCGTTACCCTGACGACCTGAAAGCTTCTCAGCTTCTTGGTGCATCCGAACTAACTCGGCAGCAGACTTACCTTTGTACTTCTCAGGAACTTCGTCTTCCTGTTCTACGGGATCTCCTTCAACAGGCTCCGTATGTAAAGTATCTAGGCTTTGATATTCCTCGTCATCTGCTAGTTGAGGCTCGTGGTTGCCATCTAAAAGTTCTGCCATGTGTGCTCCGTACCTAAAGGTATTGTGGAATAATATTATGTGAGGTTGCTTCTAAGAAGTCTCACGCTTTCGCTCAATCGCAATCTGTTTTTGGCGTTGCTTTGCCCATTTAATCGTAGCCCCTGCAAAGTCTCCTGAGTGGGGGTCTAGATTACTCCTAGGCGCAGCTAGTTTTCGATTGGATTGTTGGTTACACTTAGAGCATACACTTATCCGAGTATCGGAGTGTACATACTTCTCTTCAATGCTACCGCATTCACTACATTCAAAATCAAATACGCGAATCATTTAAGAAATCTTCATATGAGTTGCGTATACCATCTTCAAACCTTAGTAGTTTTCCGATGATGTCTAACTGACCTTGCCTGTAGTGTAATTCTTTCTCTGTCTTACATGTTACAAGATCCCGAAGAGTCTCCTCAGAGTCTCCGAAGTCTTCAAGTAAGATTTTCCATCCCTCTGTCATAAAGACATCAATGAGGGACTCGTAATATTTTTCTAATTCTTGATCTATATCTGTTGACATAGCGTTTCTCCTGTAGTAGGACGCTGATTTAGCGTGGACTATAGCATAATACTATATAAAAGTCAAGTATTATTTTAACTTATTTGCTAACCACGCATTTGTCTATCAACGATAGCCTCTTTACTGGCGATCTCACGCTCCTTGAGAACTAACTCAGCAACCTTAGCCCGTTTAGTGAACTCTTTTTCATCCTCATCACCTGATTGAATGTTAGTCGTAAGTACTTTAAGGCGGTCAGTCTCAGCTTCCATAGGCAAGAGTTCAGTTTCAGTAGATATTTTGGATGCCCTGACTTGAGATTCCTGTGCCTGTCCTTGAAGTACAGCGATATAAGCTTCCTTCTGTTTCACTTCCATCTCCGCATTAGCCTGAGCTACTGGATCTGGCTTACTCGCCTCCTCTAGTTTAGCAATTAATGATTCACGATTAGCTAAATTCATGTTATCAACGATAGAACGTACCAATTCAGGGTACATAGGAGTATCAGGTGACATTGTTTGGAGCAACTGTACTAGCTGAGTAACTTCGTACTCTCGTGCAATAATACCCAGAGAGGAAGAAGGAATAAACTTATAGTCTCCAGTAGGGTATTGCTCTGGATTATACTGCATATAACGCCAAGCAGCAGCCTGTACAAAAGGAATTAGGAAACTCTCTTGGAAATTAATTAACGTCCGTTTGTGGCGTTTGATTATTGCACCAAGACCCATAGAGATAGCGCCAGCGGCTGCATCCCCGTTAACCACACCAGCCATCCCTGTGCTATCAATAGCTCCCGTAGCATTCTGAACCATCCGTTGAAGACTATCAGCCTGACTAAAGGTAATATTATCCACATTACCGAAATGCATAGGAGAAAGAATCTCATTTGGATTTCCGTTAGTGAGTATAGTTTTTCCTGGCTTCACTTCCATCTTAGCGCCACGCGGCATACGAGAAGCATCAATAGCCATCATAGGATGTACTGTGAGAGCCAACGCGTCAATACGCGCACGTAGTTCTGTGTCTAATGCTTTCTGACTGTTATAACCTTTCTCGCAGATACCACGGCCCCAAAAACGACTAGGCACTGTATCCCAAGGGAAAGCTACAATAGGCCGATCTTGCATCATGTAGGGGTTTTCTTCAAGCTTGAGAATGGTGTCGCCATTAGCAATGACAGCAACAACCTCAACATATAAAGAGCCATTCTCTGTGTGACTCTCTGACAGAGAAACAACTTCTTCCTCATCAGAATACAAATAGTTATCTAGAAGCTCACGAGGAATTAAACCATAATACTTTGTTAAACGTACACGATCATCCTCATATTCATCAATATCATCTTGTGCTTCAAGGAATGAGTGTGTAGCTGTCGAGTCTAAGTCAACATCTTCATATACACCTTCCTCTATAAGAGTCTCCACCTGATGTAGGGGAACAAACTCGTCAATTGCTACTCCAAGCGCCTCATCTATTGAGGCCGAGGTAGGATCAATAAGGAAGTTCTGAGGCAGAACAGGCCGTATAGTACAAGTGACCTCCTGAGTTTCCATAACACCAAAGGTCTGCATTTGCCCTTCTAGAGCAGGCTTCTGCATAGGCTTCCTACGTGTCTTCTCTTGGAGAACAATCTCACCAATACCTGTCCCGAACACGGCAGAGTTTACAATACACTCAGCAATAGCTTTACGTGTCTTATTCAACGCAAACTCTTCGGTCAACTTGTTGCGTAAGTATTCGATGTCACGACCATCTTTGTCATTCATATCGTCTTTGATATCGAAGAACTTACCACGCCCAAATGTAGCCTCCTCTACTTCTGCTACACTACTTTCAACAGCTTGTTGTAAGGCAGGGCTAATTAAACGAGAGCGTTCACTGGAACGTAAGCTATCAGCTCCTGACCAGATACCTCGCCATAGACGGTTGTACTCATCAAACCTAGCTGAGTAATTTGATTCAAAGTGATCACGCCAGCTATTACACTTGTCCATGATCCAGCTCTCGGCTGTCTCTTCAATTAGTAGTTCGTTTTCTGACATAATTAGTATCCTGCTACCGCATCCATAAATTCATAATCATCTTCCTCAAAATCAAATGCATAACTAACTTTAGCAAGTTGGTCAATATAAGATAAGGAGTCTATTAAATCGTCGTGTACTAGGTGGTTAGGAAACTGGAATAACTGATCTAAGAACTCAGAGTTCCACTCACCTTCATTAAGAGTAATCTGTCCGTGTTCAAAGCGGCCTTGTAAAGCCCATGTAATACGATCAGTCTTTCTCTTGTTGCCATGAGTCAATTCCTCTATACGAAAGAAGGATTGATTCTGTTTCATTAAGTCTGTTAGGTAAGGGTGTACAGCATTCTTCAGTGCTCCTTTCTCTATTCCAGTAGCTAATGGCTGGTAGTCTCGGACAGCTTGAAATATCTTCTCTGCTGTCTTCTTAACGTCCCAACGACCATATATAATATTATCTACCCACCAACCATCCACCCCTGCTTTAACAATAGAGATGGAGGTTGTATCCAACTTCTTTTGTTTAGAGGTAGTAGCTTTAGCAATATCAGTAAAGCCTGCAAGGTCAACTGCAATATAGTAGTCACCCTCAACAGGTTCCTCAGTATCAAACTGAATCCAATCCTCACTGAAGATAGCACCGCCAGCAGCTTCAAAGGAGGCTAGGAACTCTTGACGGAATGCAAAGGATGACATACTGCCTTTAGCAGCTTCAATCTCTTCAGGGTCTAATAGGTCATTATCATAAGAAGTAAAGTGCCAACTCTCAAAGGTAGGATCATCTCCTTGTCCATGACGATATAAGTCATAGAAATGGTTACGTCCCATAGGAGTACCAATGAAGATTGCTCGACCCTTTTGGTCAGCCAGTGCAGGACGTAGTATCTGCTCCCACACCTCTGGCTTCATGTCAGCATATTCATCCATGACCAAGAACTTTAGACTAACACCACGCATAGTCTCAGGTCTATCAGCGCCTTTAAGAGCAATCGTAGTACCATTCACTAACTTAATCTGTAAGTTGTTTATGTGACTACTCTTAATAACTGTGTGGCCTAACTCCATTAGAGTTTCCCACATGATATCACGCGCCTGTCCCTGAGTAGGGGCAACATAAAATACGTGTCCCTTAGTTGCCTGTAGACCTTCAATTATTAAGGCCCACGCTGCTAACCTACTCTTACCACAACGCCTCCCTGCTGCAACTACCTTAAAGCGGTGAGGGTCATTGAATACTTCTTGCTGCCAATCTAGTAACTCTACGTTAAGATCAGTCATTATCGTAGACGTACCTGTTGCCCTACTTGGATTCTGCCGTAGTCCATATCAGGGTTTAACTCCATCACTGTCCTGAAAGGAATACCAGCTCTCTGAGCTATCATACCTAAACCATCAGAGTCTGTAGACTGTACTGTGTACATCTCATGGGGAGTTGGATCAACATCATCAACACCAAACAACCCTCCTACCCAGTTCATAGCATCATCGTATAAGGACACAACTTTGTCTGTAGCATCTGTAGCCAATGACATGAACTGTTCTCCTTCATGTTCTAACATCTCCCCTACACCATAGAAGCCGTGGTTTCCTAGATTACTACGGATGCTTTCCGAATACTTTGTACCTTTAGTACCAAACCCGTCCTTCTCTACACGGCCTGTACGCATCCATTTACTAGCTCCTCCTGCTCCTTGGTTGTGGGCATAGCCTAGTACAGCTAACTTCTCTTCGTCAGGGAGACTTGTATAAGCCTCACCTTGCTTATTGATTAAGGCTTGGTGATTACGCATTACTAACGCTTTCATTGCTTGTTCTTGTAGCTCAGGGTCTTTACGGAAAGCCTCACGAGCAGACTTAGTATGCTCAAGGTCTACGCCCAACAACTCTCCAGCATCTTTCTTAGCTGCTTTACCTAGCTGGTACTTGCCATCATAGTGATCATTAGTACCTCCACTGATGTCGTAGACGCCTTTACTTTCTATCTCTGCAATAGAATCAAGAAACACTTGGAATCTGTTACCACTAAATAAATCAGACATCTTCGTATTCTCCTTCAAGGGCATCATCTCCGCCCCCCACAATGGTAGTGTCACCGCCAACACCAGTAATAGTAATCGAAACTGCATTCCTGCCGCCACTCTCATTCTTCTTGTCAAAATAGGAAACAGGAAGAACCCTATCCATACACATCTTTAGGGCTGCTGATTGAACGGGATGACCATCTTCTAGAGCAATAGCTATCACCTTATTGATAACCTTATCACCACTCGTAGCTAACAACCTAGCCTTGAGTTCATTGATTCTAGCAGCATCCCCTTTAGGTCTACCGACTAAACCTCTATTCCCTTTCTTCTTTGCTGCTACGTCTGCCTTTCGAGGACGGCCTCTTTTAGGCTTAACAACAACTTGTTCCTCATGATCATCACTCATAACAAACCTGCTCCAAACTAATTAGATACTCTGTAGTATCTATATAGCTGCTGAACAAGTCACAGTGTTCTTGTTGATCATAAGGATAAGAATTATAGATTACAGGGTACGCTGTTTCTGTTCAGTCCTATATAGTCAGGAGACTATAGCATACTTTATCTCAAAAGTCAATAGTTATTTAGTACTTTCTCATACCTCCCTAGTTAACTCCCTAGTGCTAACTTGGCGGATCTCAGGTGTCGTACATAGTCCTCCGCAGTGTAGCCTCACCGCAGCCTTTATCACTTCCCTTAACTTAAATAACATTCCCTTATTTATTATAGACTTACCTAATGTATTAAATTATCTAATATCACCCTTTTTTGTATCTAAGCAGGTACCGCTACTATGACAGACTCCTATACCTCCCCCCGTACCTCTAATGAGACCCATTCGCATCTACAGAGAATAATGGTAATACAAGTAAGAATCATTCTCATTCGCACTGAACTCTGCATATTCACAAGATGAATGCCTAAGTAGGTACCTATACAGCTAAATTATACCCCCTATATAACTAAATAGACTTAGCATAGAACTACAAGGTCTTTGCATCGAGAATCTGGTTAGTGTTATAATAAGCTTGTAGGTTAGATAAGTAATTAAGTTTTAGTTACTACCCTGATTCTACTCGCTCTTTAATAACTTGGCTTGATTGTTGGAACAAGGGGTTAGTCCGTCTGGATTTCGGATTGATCTCAACGGGCAATTGAGTCTAGATTTTGAGGGTAGATAAATTTCCTGGGAAACTTTTCCTATCTAAATATTAATATACCTAAAGGTAATATGATTATGAATTTTTCAACTGAAATAAAAAATGTGGGCAATATGCTCAACAAGCAGGTTAAAGCAACTGATAACACAAACGACGCTCGGCGCACATTCGCCATAGCCTTGCAAGGCGATGCGGTGGACTTAACCATTCAAGAACAAGCCGCAGCGATCAAGCTGGATGTGTCAAAGGCTTTTCCAAAGGGTTGCGGTAAAGACGCTGACCCAGTACAGAAAAAGGCGGTTCAAGCTGTACGGCAAGTAATTAGCACCTATAAAAAGGGTTGCGCCATGGGTATTAGCCCGAACAATTACGAGACTTATAGCGAGTACAGAAACGCGATCTATAACGACCAACCACTTACCAAGTTGGAACAGATCAAAAAATGGCTGGATGCAGACGATAGCAAGTTGGATGCTAACAAGCGAGTCACGACAGAAGCCTTGCAAGAATTGCTTAATACTTACAAGGCCATTGGCCAATAGCTCAAGTTTCCTAGGAAATTCTTTAAAGCCTAAAGAGTTTCCTAGGAAATTAATCGGAGAATAAAAAAATGAAGATTATATTTTTACAAATATTTTGTTGGGCTATGATGTTCGCTGGCGCACTTGCCACGATATATACAATAACTTTTGGGGGTGTACTATGACTTACACAATGAGAGATGTTAACCGTTTACGAATGGATCGCGGCTGGCCTAGGCTGGTAGCGTTAGAGTATTACATTAACCTAGCACGTTATGGTGGCAATGATGCCAGCGATAATTTGAAAAAGGCGTACACTTCGGCGCGGAGGCAGAGACGATGAATATTAAAGCAATTGAGAAGGGTAGTTTCACGTTGATCGTAGACGATAATGATGATGTTTACATGCGAACAACTACTAGTGATGGGAATATTAATTGGTTTATGTTGGATAGCTCAGACTTGATTAGCCAATGGCAGAACCACGACCAACTTGAAGAGGAGTATTATAATGCCAAGTAATATTGAGAAGTTTGGTTTCGTAGCGTCACCAAAAGATGCTGATGATATTATTGAACAGGCAGATATGTACCATGGGAGTGAGAAGGCAGCATTCCTATTAGGTATGATGTTAACATGGAATCTAATGGTGGATATGATTGAAGAGACATATCATGCTGATGACGAGTAAGGAGTTTTGGATGCGTCATGCGCCTGATTATAATTTTGAGATGGATGTTGATGATCTCATTCAAGAGGCATTAAATAAAGGCTTTATCGTCAACATAGGTGAGGATAATTATCAGTATACTGGTACAGGAGAATAGTAATGATAGCTTATAAGATAATGAAATACAGTAATAAGTTTGACGATCGTTTCCAAACTTTATTTCACGGCATTGACGGGAGCAAGCACGTTCCTTTAGATACTTGGCTGGAGGCGGAGCAGAAATGGTGTATTGATGGGAGTGGTGGAACACGCTATCTATCTGGTATCCATGTATTGCCTAGCTATTTAGCTGCTATGGATTACATGGAAAACTTTAGTGATCCAACCGACAAGGTGATTGTGATGTGCGAAGTTAAAGACTATCACAAAAAGGCTCATGCGCGTGATGAGGTATATTTAGCGCGTAAGTGTAGAATTATGGGTGAAGTAACACCACCAGATGATTACGTTGATCCTAATTATATCTGTTATGATGAACTAGTTTCCTAGGAAATTAATTGGAGAATGAAATGATTATTTTTAATTACCCCAGTAAAAAAGTATTAAAAGAAAATGTTGGTGAGCAATTGAACTACATTGAAACAAGTTTGTTTGGTGCTGAATATGTGTCGAATGGTACGCTTGTTGGGGCAAATCGTCCTCATATTACAGGACAAGGCCGAGAGTTTTTTGCTAGTGTACTAATGAAAGATAATAAGATAGTTAAAGTTTCCTAGAAAATTAATTGGAGAATAAAAATGAAAACATTAGAAGAATACGAAGCAATGCTAAAGGCTCATGATTGGGCTTATCAAATGAGTGATGATCATAAGGTATGGACGCGAGGCCAAGAGAGTTGGCAAGTAATCCAACGCCACCGAAATGATTCACCTAAGCACGTTGAATTATATTTGAAGCATTACGTTAGTGTCCCGTAAGCAATTAATAAAGCACCCTGTAGGGTAGCTCAAGTTTCCTAGGAAATTGCAGTGAGCAGCCTTACAGGAGCTTAGAGAGGTGGTATCATGATCAAGTTAAGCAATCCAAGTAAAGTGCCTTGTCATTCGTGGAGTACTGAGGCAATCTATCATTGCCCTGCTTCGGTAGACAAGGATGGACAGTTAGTTGATGCGTGTAAATCTTGCTATGCAACTGGAGGTTTCTATCAAATGCCTAGTGTTAAGGCACTACGTCAGCACAATGCTAAAGATTGGCAGCGTGAAGAATGGGTAGATGAATTTGTAGCACTGCTAGATACGCATAGATATTTTAGGTGGTTCGATAGTGGTGATGTATACCACATACGATTAGCTAAGAAAATTCTAGAAGTAATGAAGCGTACGCCTTGGGTACACCATTGGTTGCCTACACGTATGTATAAATTTGGTAAGTTTTTGGAGGTGTTAAATGAAATGGAATCATTGGGTAATGTTGTCGTTAGGTTTAGCAGTGATAGCATCTCAGGGGAACTTGTGGCAGGAAATACTACTAGCACTATCATACCAGATAGTTCCCATCCAGTAGGGAGTACGACAGAAGTATGTAAAGCCTATGAACGTGGTGGTAAATGTGGTGATTGTCGCCTATGTTGGGACAAAGAGACAAAGGTCATTGCCTATCCTATGCATGGTGCTAAGGGTTTGAAGCTAATAAAAACGAGGAACGTAGCATGAACACGCCAACATATATAATTAAAGGTATTGAAGCAGGGTCATACGTGCTGAATGCAGAGGTAAGTATTGAAGAAGAGACAGGTATACTAGATGTATATACTTTTGATTGGGCTAAAGAAGGGGAAGAGGTAGGAGCAGAGCATCATATGTCTTTGTGTGAGTTCTTCTTTGAAGAGGTAGTGTCTGTTATAGCTAGCTCTCTAGAGACTCAAGGAGTATTTCTTGATGATAATTAGAAAGATACTTTTATTTATAATTATATATGTATTAATATGTTGGTTACTTCGTATCTCATAAGTGTTTTAAGGGTAGCATGTTTCTTGTTAGAAGTAAAGGGATATGTTATAATAATTTCCTAGGAAACTTTAGGAGTATGTTTATGAGGTGTGTTTGTTGTGATACAGAGTTAACAGATTATGAGGCAACTAGAAAATATGAAGTAGGTATTTTTCTAGATGCATGTAATGATTGTTGTCATGAGTTTGATGACGAGATACCAACTATAAATAGAATGGATTTGTTATCCGCAGGAGATGAAGAATGATTGAATTATTTACAGGGCAGGGTTGTTCAGCGTGTGTTACCCTAAAGAATCGGTTACTTGATTTAGGTATTAGTAACTTTGAACCACGCAGTACAGATATGATGGAACACCGAGACACTCTCATGGAGCTAGGCTTCCGCAGTATACCAGTAATGGTTAAGCGAGATGCTGCTGGTGAGGTAGTAGGTTTTATGCAAGGTAACGGAATGTGTGACGATGTGTTATCTAACTTCTTTAGGGAGGACGAGTCATGAGTATAGTATTTGTACCTAAGATACCCTACGGATTTAGAGAGGTAGTAGCTGAACCAAAAGTAACTGATGCTCAACGGGAGTATAACTCATGGTCAACCAAAGAGCTTAGGCAGTTGGTAGAGTTACGTGCCATAGGAGTATCATACAAAAAGTGTGGTGAGTTACTTCATAGAGGTAAAGCTGGTTGTGCAGTGGTTATGTGTAAGTATGGACACAGTAAACTAGCTGCTGCTAGACAAGAGGTATTGATTCAGGCTATTATGGACGAGGTAGAATGATTAGGAGGTAGCATGAGTAGAACAAAGAGAAAAGATAAGACAGGAGCTAAGTCAGTATCAATTAACTGTAGGAACCACGGAAGTTGTGAGTACTGTAAGGGTAATAGACTACATAAACATAAACGTAAGGAGGTTAGTGATGCTATTCATTACACAACTGAGGGAAATCATGATAAGCTTTGATTGTGATTTTAATATGGCAATGAAACTTTATAAGAGAGGTACAGTATGGGAGGATTAAATAATCACACACTTCAAGTATCTTTGGAGGTGGATCAAGTCGAGTACATTACTACGACTCGGCTTAAAGAATTAATGAATGAACTGGATCAACCTGATACCTTTGGGATAGATCCTTGGGATGCGGCCTACGTGCAAGACGCATTGATGGACGTACTAAAGTTAATGTTATCAGATAAGGAATATGTATCCTTATGGGGAGACAGGAATGGGATTTGTACAGACGCACGTAGCGTGTGATGACTGTGGGAGCAGTGATGGCAGATCAATTGATGATAAGGGGTGGTCACACTGTTTTGTGTGTGAAACCAGAACTAAAGATAATGGAGTAGTTACAATGGGAGTAGATAAGAAACCAAATTGTAGTTTTGATAAACTAAAAGATAGTCTATTGTCTGGACAATACAAGAGTGTTGTTAGTCGAGGCATATCAAGCGATACATGTAAGGCATACAAGGCCCAGTTACAGGGCGAGACTATGCACTTCGGTTATCATGATAAAGATGGGTACTTAGTTGGCGCTAAGACACGCTCACCTGATAAAGACTTTCGTACTCAAGGTACTTGGCAAGATACTGTACTGTTTGGACAGAATCTATTCACTAAGGGTGGTAAGTATATTACTATCACTGAGGGTGAGTACGATGCTATGTCAGCCTATCAGATGCTAGGGAGTAAGTATCCTGTAGTGTCTATAAAGAACGGCAGCGCAGGGGCATTGAAGGATTGTCGTGCTAGTTACGAGTATCTAGATAGCTATGAAAATATTGTAGTCTGCTTTGATTCAGACGAGGCTGGTACGAAAGCTGCCAACCAAGTGGCTGAGTTGTTTGGGGGCAAGACAAAGGTATTCAAACATACTAAGGATGAAAAAGATGCAAACGATTATGTTAAGTACAATCGCACTAAAGAGTTTGTTGATCGGTGGTGGTCGTCAGAACGATTTGTTCCCGATGGAATTGTTGCAGGAAGTAGCTTGTGGGACGAAGTTAATAAACCCATCGCACCAGCACAGTGCCTCTACCCATACGACGGAATCAATAAGCTCACTTATGGTATCCGCTATGGAGAACTCGTCACAGTTACGGCTGGCTCTGGATTAGGTAAGAGTCAGTTCATGCGAGAGATTATCTGGCAGATCATCAGTAAGACAGAAGAGAATATAGGTATCCTTTTCCTAGAAGAGAGTATCAAAAAGGCTGGCTTATCTCTAATGAGTTTAGCTGCTAATAAACCTCTGCACTTGCCTGATACTGAGGCGACTGACGAGGAAAGGTTAGATGCTTTCGAGCGTACACTAGGTACTGATCGTGTGTTCTTGTTTGATCACTTCGGTTCTACTGGTGTTGATAATATCATTAGTCGTGTACGTTATATGGCTAAAGGATTAGGCTGTAAGTATGTTGTACTGGATCACGTATCTATTGTGGTATCAGCACAGGCTAGTGGTGACGAGCGTAAGGCGTTAGACGAGATTATGACTAGGCTTCGTATGCTAGTACAAGAGACAGGCATTGCTTTGTTTGTTGTGTCTCACCTCAAGCGACCTGATAGTAAAGGACACGAAGAGGGTGCAGCTACCAGCCTATCTCAGTTACGTGGCTCTGGTTCTATCGCACAGCTTAGTGATATGGTTATTGGTCTTGAACGTAATGGTCAGGCCGAGGATGAAGAGACTCGCAACACAACCCATGTTAGGGTATTGAAGAATCGTTTCTGCGGTATCACTGGTAAGGCAGCACCCTTGATGTACAACCATAACACTGGTAGAATGTTAGAGGTGGTAGAGGAGAATGACTTATGAAACTTATGAAACTATGGCATGTAGTAAAGGAATCGTGTGTAGCTGGTGGCAAGGATTATGAACCCTGCTCATTCATATCAGTAATCTACTCTTCATCTTATAATGAATGTAGAAAGAAAGCTAAGGCATTACGTGTAGAAAATGACTATGATGATATAAACCCTGTGTACATTTATCCCATGAGTGATGTAAACTTTACCCATACTCACCCATACCATGATAACTTTCCTGATCCTAGGGAACCTGTAAGAAAATGGCACTTGTTTGGATCAGAGTATGCAGGGGATGATACATGGTTCAGTACTCACATCGTATCATCTAATGATAGGCTGGAAGTAGAAATGCAAATGGACAACGAGGGTACGCAAGGCCAGTTTAAGGAGATGGTTATTGTCCACACTGATGAACTAGATGAAGAGTATATAGAAGAGGTGCTATCATGAGCAAGATAGGAAACTATGTATTAGAGAGGCAGGAAAATGAGTACGATAATAGATATAGAAACAACTTCCAAGATGGATCACATCTGGTGTTGTGGGATACAGACGGATCACGAGAAACGTCAGCGCATACTAGTAAACTCTATGCAGTTGCAAGAGCTTACCAAGAGTACGCAATCTATTGTTGGACACAACATTATATCCTTCGACGCTCCCAAGATAGCTACGCTATGGGGAGTTACTCTTGAACCCAGCAAGCTTTGGGATACTTTATTACTATCTCGCCTGTGGAATCCTAGGCTACTCGGTGGTCACTCACTGGCAGCGTGGGGAGATAGGTTGGGTTATCCTAAGCTTGATTTTACTGACTATGATGGCGGCCTCACAGATGATATGAAGGTCTACTGTAAGAAAGATGTAGAGGTAACGAGTAAGTTACTTGACCATCTGACTAAACAGTTAGCAGCAGATGGCTTTAGTGAAGAGTGTCAAAGACTTGAGCATGATGTTGCTTTAATCGTAGCACAACAAGAGAGTAACGGATTCAAGCTCGACCTAGATAGAGCTAATCAATTACTCACTGATCTTATGGGGAGAATGAATGAGCTTGAACGAGAAGTGCAACAAGTCTTTCCGCCCTTGGTGGAGGAGAGAATCTCAGAAAAGACAGGCAAAAGACTCAAGGATAAAGTCACAGTGTTCAACCTTGGAAGCAGAAAGCAAATTGCCCAGCGCCTCCAAGACAAAGGAATAGTCTTTAAGGATAAGACTGAGAAAGGTAACACCATTGTTAATGAAAAGACCTTGGCTGGTATTGATCTACCAGAAGCGCGTATGATAGGTGAATACCTTACCTTACAGAAACGTGTAGGACAGATTGATAACTGGGTCAACGCAGTAGCAGATGATGGTAGAGTACACGGCAGGGTAATAACTAATGGTGCAGTCTCTGGACGTATGACACATCAGAGTCCTAACATGGCTCAAGTACCTGCGAGTAAGCACGACAAGAAGACAGGTGAACTACTCTGGGGCAGAGCCTCATGGTATGGCACAGACTGTAGAGCCTGTTGGATTGTTGATGAAGGTAATGTATTGTGTGGTATAGATGCTTCTGGTTTAGAACTACGAATGCTTGCACACTACATGAATGATAAGGAGTTCATAAGGCAGATATTGGATGGAGACATTCATATTTACAATCAAAACATGGCAGGACTATACACGAGAGATCAGGCGAAGACTTTCATATACGCTCTGATTTATGGTGGAGGTGTTGCTATGATAGGTGAGATAGCTGGAGGTTCACCTCGTAAAGGTAAGCAGTTGGTTGATAAGTTCATGAGGAACTTACCTGCTTATGCTAAGTTGAAGGACAAGGTGTTGACTTCAATGCGTAGTTCAGGTACACTGAGAGGGCTAGATGGGAGGAGGCTTAGAGTTGAGTCAGAGCATTCAGCTTTGAATTTTTTATTGCAATCAGCAGGTGCGATAGTAATGAAGAAAGCTCTAGTGCTTTTAGACCAGAAGCTAATTGATCATGGTATATGGTACAAGTTTGTAGCTAATGTACATGATGAATGGCAGATAGAAACTACTAAGGCTGATGCCAATTTAGTAGGAGAACTTGGGAGACTCGCCATCAAAGAAGCTGGTGAGCACTTCCAAATGAATTGTCCGTTAGATGGTGACTTTAAAGTAGGAACCACTTGGGCAGAAACACACTAGAGTTTCCTAGGAAACTTTGCAAACAGGTCTAGTGTACTTTTAAATTGTAAAATTAAGGAATAAAATCCATGCAAACACATAACGTAGTAAAGATTCAAGCAACGGCTTTCTGGTTCTCTTTCTTAGAGAAGAATGAGATGTCAGATAAGTACCAAGTTGATGTTAGTCAACTATCTGAGGAACAAGTAGATCGCTTGGAAGGGTTAGGGATCAGCGTAAAGAACAAGGGTGATGATCGTGGTTACTTCGTAACTGCTAAGTCCTCTAAGTTTGCTCCGCGAGTTGAGGATGCTGATGGTTTCCAAATGACTGATCCTGTAGGTAATGGCAGTAAGGTTACATTCATCATCAAGCCCTACGATTATAACTTCAAGGGTAAGACGGGTGTAGGTGTAGGTTTATCTAAGGCGCGTGTTGACGAGCTAGTAGTATTCTCGAAAGATGATGCTGGCTTTGATGACATTCCGAGCATCTAGATATGCTGCTTCTCATAGACGCTGATATACTTTGTTATCGTATCGGCTTCGCCTGTGAGAATGAAAGTAAGGGAGTTGCTTGTAGGACTATGAGTAACTTTCTTACTGACATTATTGAGGATCTAGTAATGGATTCTGATGACGAGACACATGAGGTTGAACTCTACCTAACAGGTAAAGGTAACTTCCGCTTCGATTACGCTGTTACGGCAGAGTACAAAGGTAATCGTAAGAATAATAAGAAACCTCAACATCTCCCTGCTCTACGTGACCACTTGGTTGCGAAGCATGGGGCGATAGTGACTCAAGGTGAAGAGACAGACGATAGGATAGCTATCAGAGCTACGCAAAATCCAGAGGCGATCATAGTATCCCTTGATAAGGACTTCTACCAGTTGGTGTGTGGTCATTATAACTTTGTCAAGAAAGAATTATTCTATGTGACAGAGAAGGAAGCAGTATACAATTTCTATATGCAGTTCTTAGTAGGTGACTCTGCTGATAACATCAAAGGTGTTAGAGGCATTGGCCCTAAGAAAGCTGAGAAGCTCTTGAAGGATAAGACTGAGTTAGAGATGTATGCAATCTGCGTAGATAAACTAGGAAGCGAAGAGAGGGCTATAGAGAATGGCATCCTCTTACACTTACGAAGGAAGGATGATGAAATATGGCAACCACCAAAACCCGTAACAACGGACGCTGGACAGAAGCTAGACACAAATCCTTTATAGTCTCTGCTTTACGTGGAGCACATAGTAAATGGGGAGTTAAAGCTGATGTTAAGAAATCTGCTAGAGTTGATGTGGGGCGCTACCTATGTGCTTGTTGTGGTGACGTTGGCCCAGCTACTTTGCCTCCCCTTCAAGGGCAGAAGCGGCGAAGAAATAATGCTGCTGTTGATCATATTGATCCTGTTGTTTGTACTAGACGAGGCTACATCGACTGGAACACGTACATAGAACGTATGTTTCTAGAAGAGGACGGCTACCAAGTGTTGTGTTGGAAGTGTCATAGTGCAAAGACTAGAGATGAACGCGAAGAGAGGAAGAAGAAATGAGACATTTAGTTATACCTGATACTCAGATCAAACCTGACGAAGATACTAGCCACATGGAGTGGGCTGGTCACTATGCTGTTAACATGAAGCCTGATGTAATCATACATCTAGGTGATCATTGGGATATGCCTAGCCTAAGTAGTTATGACACTGGTAAAAAGAGCTTTGAAGGAAGACGATATACCAAAGACATAGCCTCTGGCAACGTAGCACTAGAGCAGTTCCTCGCCCCTATACGCAGGGAACAAGAACGCCTAAAGGTAAACAAGAAGAAGCAATGGAATCCTCGTCTTGTATTCCTGATGGGTAATCATGAGTATCGTATTGATCGTGCTGTACAGAATGATGCAAAGCTTGACGGGCTTATTAGTTACAACGACTTTAACCTAGAGGGTTGGGAAGTATATAACTTCTTAGAGCCTGTAGTTATTGATGGTGTATGCTACGCTCACTACTTCACCTCTGGCGTGATGGGTAGACCTGTATCATCAGCAAAACTCTTACTACAAAAGAAGTATATGAGTTGTGTTATGGGTCATGTACAGGATAGGGATATAGCGTATGCCCGTAGAGCTGATGGTAAAAACATGACAGGTTTATTTGCTGGCATCTACTATCAACATGATGAAGAGTACCTTAACCCACAAACTAATGGATCATGGTCTGGTCTATGGGTATTTAATGATGTTAAGGATGGTGGCTTTGACGAGCTTCCAGTATCAATGGAATATTTACGGAGGACTTATGGCTCTAACTTTGGAAGAGTTGAAAGAACGCTTAAAGCAGTTGGATGAAGTCATTCTATTAGAGCTACTTCAATTAGAATCTGAGGACTTAGTAAACAGATTTGAAGAGCTGGTAGAGAAGAACTTCACTGATCTAGAATTACAACTGGAGGATAGGGTCTATGAATAAAATAGAACCAGACCTAGGAGACTTGTTAGGTGCTACATCAGCCAGCATGAGACAAGTAGGTGGTGATCACTATAAGAACCTAGCGATTCAGCCTATGGAATACTCTATGCTTAACAAGCTTAATGCTGCACAACATACAGCTATCAAATACATAACGAGGTATGCTGCTAAAGGAACTCCCTTGGAGGACTTAGCTAAGGCCAAACACTGTATTGATTTACTTGTGCAGTATGAGCTGGAGACAGCTAATGTGGATTAAATTAGAAGATGAATACATAAACTTAGATCAACTGGTCTTTCTTAACCCCGATGCTAAACTGGTTGTGACCAGTGCAGGGAACAGCGTAGCACTTACTGATGCTATGCTAGAAAACCTACTTAAATATATTGAAAAGGACATGAGCAATGCAAGGCCCACAAACAAGACTAAGCCAAGAAGTACACGCAACAAAGTATAGGAGTGAAGGTGAGAGTTTCAAAGAAGCACAGAATAGATTCGCGTCAACCCTTGCAGACAACGAGGAACATTTTTACTCACTGCGATCCATACTGCTTGAGCAGCGATTCATGGGAGGTGGTCGGACACAACTGGCTATTGGCTCACCGAATCAGACTACAGCCTTTAACTGTTTTGTATCCTCGCCTATTCAAGATAGCTTTGACAGCATCATGGATATCGCTAAAGAAGCAGGGCGTACAATGCGTAAAGGCGGTGGTATTGGCTACGATTTCTCTCGCTTGCGCCCTAAAGGTACTCTCATTGCCTCACTAGGTAGTCAAGCCTCTGGCCCGATTAGCTTCATGCGTATCTATGACAGCCTGTGTAAGACAGTGAGTAGTGCAGGACATAGACGCGGTGCTCAGATGGGTGTGTTACGTGTTGACCATCCTGACATTGAAGAGTTTATCCATGCTAAACAGAACTCCACTGAGCTAACTGCCTTTAATATCTCTGTTGGTGTGACGAACAAGTTCATGGAATGTGTACGCGATAAGCAGATGTTTGATCTCACCTTTGAAGGTACTGTACACAAGCAAGTATTCGCCCCTGCTCTATGGGAAATGATCATGCGTAGTACATGGGATTGGGCAGAGCCAGGAATTTTATTTATTGATCGTATCAATGATAGTAATAACTTACATTACTGTGAGACTATAGAAGCTACTAACCCATGTGGCGAACAACCTTTACCATCTAACGGAGCGTGTCTACTAGGCTCTTATAACCTAGTTAAGTACGTGGACTTTGATGATGAAGGTACTAGGAGCTTTAACTTTGCACAGCTTATGCAGGATATCCCTATTGTTACAAGAGCAATGGATAACATTCATGATAATACTGTGTTTCCTTTAGAGGAACAGGCAGCAGAGAGTAAAGCAAAGCGTCGAATGGGCTTAGGCGTTACTGGTTTAGCTAATGCAATTGAAGCTTTAGGGTTCCCGTATGGCAGTGAGAAGTTTGTGGCAGTGGCTGAGGATATCTTTAGAATCCTACGTGATGAAACCTATCGTGCTTCTGTTGCGTTGGCTAAAGAGAAAGGTGCTTTCCCTGCTTACTCTCCTGAGTATCTTAAAGGGGAGTTCATTAAGACTCTGCCTAAGACTGTTCGGGCTGGTATCCGTAAGTATGGAATACGCAATAGCCACCTTCTTAGCTTTGCTCCTACTGGTACTATCTCTCTTACTGCTGATAATGTCAGTGGCGGGATTGAGCCTGTATTTAGCCACAGCTATGATCGTACTATCCAAACAGAGGATGGTCCTATCATTGAAGAAGTCATGGATTATGGGTATCGTACTTGGGGCGTTAAAGGCCGTACTGCTAACGAGTGTACTGCTGACGAGCATCTGGCTGTACTAGCATTATCAACTAGGTATGTAGATAGTGCTGTGAGTAAGACCATTAACTGCTCTCCTGATATGGCATGGGAGGACTTCAAAGCTATCTACATGAATGCTTGGGAGATGGGTTGTAAAGGGTGTACCACGTTTAACTCAGGAGGTAAGCGATATGGTATTCTTAATGTGAAGGAAGTGCCTAAAGAAAAGGAGGCAGAAGCTTGTTACATTAACTTTGAAACTGGGCAGAAGGAATGTAGTTAATTTCCTAGGAAACTCAGGCAAAATAAAAGGGGCTTAATTGCCCCTTCTTTGTGTCTGCTAGTCCTTGAGATGGTCTGGCATACTGTCTTCTAAACCATACCTCTTATAGTAAGCTGATAACCACTTCATTGCAAACACAGGATCGTCGGTGCGTAGCTTTGATGCAAACTGCTTACCGATAGACGATCTCTGTTTCCGTACTACACTATCTAAGTACCTCTTCTGTAGCCCTGTAGCCATCTGCTGATATCTTGGATCAGATGTTATAGTAGTAAGTACAGGTGTTAATGCTTCAGCATTGAGCTGACGTAATTCAGCAAGCTGTTCGCTAGATAACTTAACCCCTTTAAAGCTATTTACAATTCCTCCTTTGTCCCACCCAATGTCCATGAGATGGTTCTGTAGAGGGGATAGGCTAGTTGCAGAAGAGAACCCCATATTAAAGAGAGCCTTAACCATGTCTGTTTCTTTAGCCTCCCCATATACTCCAAACTTCTTAGGAAGCTGTTCCCTATAGAATGGTATACGAGCTTGTAAACGTTCATAGACAGTCTCAGTCTGTCTCTCATACTTATCTACGGCCTTTGCAATGTTGGCAGTTATTGCTGGTGTGAACGGACGTAAGAAAGTCTGTGCAAACTCAGCACCTGTATCCACATTAGGATCTATCAATGCATTAGTAAGAGAATGGAAGCCTTCTAAGAAAGTCTTAGAGGTGAGGTTACTCTTCAAAGCGTATAGGAGGTTCCCTGTCAACTCCGCAGCCTCGTCCGTGTTGATGTCATCATCATCCATGTACTCACGAGTGAAAGTAAACAGGTCCGCTGCCATAGACAAAGGTGTAGCTAGAGGTTCTATACGAGCATATTCAACCCACGTATCCCCTATGAGAATAGAGTAGGGTTTAATGCCAGCATCTTGCCAACGCTGTCTCTCAGTAGGGCTGCGTGGCATACTACCAGTTAGGTTCTCTTCTTGGAACATAGTACCTACCATAGCAAACACGGACATCCCTATGATCTGTCGAGGAAGTAACTCACTATAGGACATCTTCTGAGCAGGACCATGCATAGGAATTATATTGGTACGCATATCAAGAATAGTATCTCCTATACCTTGCCTACCAATCTTCTTAATCTGAATGGTAGGGATAATAGGAATATAGTTATAACCTTCCTTCACTATGTTCCAAGGAGTCTTAATGAAAGGAGCGAACAAGGCAAATGCAGGGTACTTATGACGCAGGTCTTGTGCCTTCTTAGGTAATCCTTCAAGGCGTTGTTGGAAAGCATTAAACAAGGCATCATTCCGTAGGAGAGCTACTGACTGATTACCTAAATCCTTTGCCTCCTTCATCATCTCCTCTTTGGTGAGCTTAGTAGACTTGTTAGCCCACCTCTCTGCATGACGAGCAGCTATGAAGGTCTCAGTACGTTTATCCCAGTGACGATTTAAGTCGTCTCCATCAGGGAATAACTCTTTCTTATACTCCTTATACAGAGAGGCGTAGTCACCTTTACCAGCAGCAGTGTCTTCACTAGCAAACTTAGAAGCAAGTTGGTACATACCTTGTCTACGATAACGTGACTTACCATATTCGTCTATACCTACAATGAGTTTGGTAGGAAAACGAACAGCCCCTTCTATGAATGTACCGCCTACACGGGTACGTCCGATAGAGTTGTGCATATAATCCTGCATATCATTCAGCACATCTCCTATCTGTCTGTCGGTCATTAAATCGGGATGGTCAATCTTCAGCTCTGTCTTTACAAAGTCACCCCATTCCTCCTTATTCATCTTGAGCATACGGCGAGTAGTCTCTTGATCTAAAGAGTAACCCTTAGTAAAGCCTTCTCTGAAGTAGAGCATATCATTAAAGAAACCATCTAGTGAACCATCCCACATAGCCTTTACTTGTTTCCACTCTCGCCCTCCTTTAGTAAGTCCTATGCTATCCAGCATAAAACCAATAGTCTCGTTGGAGTTCTTTAGAGTCTGCTGTAGTGCAATACTAATGACGTTAACTAGAGGAGTACCTAGACCAGATAACATGGCGTTGATCATTACGTCTAGCGATACGTCAAAAGAACTAACCTTCTTATCAGACCTATCTAAGTGGGACTGTAGCCAACGGCGCTGTTGTGAATCACTAAAGTTACTCATTACCTTTGAATTTAAGGCTATAGTCTCATGGGCTAATGTACATCTTGGACTTAACTTTGCCATTAACATTTAACTCCTGCAAATAGAGATTCAATCTCTCTGTTGTCTGCTATGTCCTGATAGATTTTTCTACGGAAGTTCATAGCTGCGGACGCTTTAGATCCTTGTCCTTTGAACCACGCATTAATACCAGCATATAGGTTAATATCTGCATGAAGGAGGGCAGCCATATCAGGATCAGTCTTAGCACTTACTTGGGAAAGCAACTGATGTGTTTTCAACTGACGGGCTTCCATCTCCATGAGAAGAGGCTCTACTGCCTTCAACTCTTTAGCTTCGAATATCTTATCAGGATTATCCTGTATGTATTTTACCATATCACTGAGATTCTTTATACCATTCTTCTTGATGAAACTGGCTGCACTCTTCTCAATATTAGCAAATGTATAACGACCTCCCTTGAAACGTAGTGCTGCTATGTCTAGTGATCTACTTCCTGCTATCTTAGCTGCTGTAGTCCGATACTCCTCTAATACTTTAGCCTCTTGATTAGAGTAATCATAATCATCCCACTCCTTCTGTGTAGGCTCCTCTCCTCTATCAAAACGTCTATCTATAGTAGACTTAGCCTCTTTAGACTTAGTGCTCTGATAGATAGGTAGAGATGTCTCTCTGTTTTCCCCTGACATCTTACCATCAAGGAGCTTCTGAGTAACCTCTGGCCTATGTGCAGTACGTGGCATGAACTGTGCCCCGACACTTGTCTCCAGAGTAACCTTATTAGAACCAGCACTATCCCCTGTTTCTCCTGCAAGAGGAGCGTTACGAACAGGAGCTGCTTTAGGAGTAATGCCTACTACTTCAACTCCTCCTAGCTGACGTATATCCCTATTGATTTCTTCTAGCTTTAGTCTCATAGAAGGCCAAGCAGTCTTATATGCAGGGTCTCCTAACTGGCCGCTTATGGCTCTTGCTCTACCTTGTAAGACATCTACCCCTACTTTAGGAGAAGCATCCTCTATCCCTAACTTTCTAAAAAGCGGAGGGTTGCTTGTTGGCTTAGGTCCATTGCCTTTAATAGCTGCTGCCATCGGAGTAGGTTTAAATGGAGAGGACTTTGCTTTAAGACGTTCATCAAATCCTGTAATAGCACTTGTCCTGCCTTTCCTTAGATGCTCTAACTCAGTAGCTGCATTACGTAGAGTAACTCCCTCAGCATATTTAAGCTCTAAGTCTTGTAAGCTACGCTTCAGCTCAATCTTCTGAGCCTCTAACTTATTACCAGCAATCTTAGTACCAAGTAATTTACCTCCTCCCATCTTAGTGATTATATGATCTATCTGAGCGATCTGTCCTCTCTGACTAGCTACTTCTTTCTTCAATGAAGCCAGCTCTTGCTTTGATGGAGCACCTTTAGAACTAAGCTCTAGTTCTTTTTGTATCTCTTCAAGAGCAGTTTCAACAGTACGTACAGGAGGACCGAGAGTGCTTCCTACATCAGTTATAGCCTCCTTTGATGTTTTAGATAAGTCCTCTGATTTGTCTTCTGCGCTCTTAGATATCTTAGGAGTTAATAGTTTACCTATACCAGCACCCAATGCCCCACCTAAAGTAGCACCTGACATTATATTTAAGGCAAGCGAGTCTCCATACTGTTCATATACAGGTTCCAACACACCCCCAAAGATTCCTTGGGCAGCTCCTCGTGAAGCGTATGTGCCTACTTTAGAGGCGAAGGTCAAAGGCTTTAGAGCCAGCGCAGGCAAAGTAACAGGGTCAAGAAAACCACCACCTAACATACCTGTAACAGATGCTACGGGATTCTGTTCCATCATGATACGAGATTTTAGCTCTGCTTGCTCGTCCTCATACTTAGCAAGCTCTCCATCAACACCTAACCAACTCTTAATGCCTCTTACAGAAGATCCTATAGATCGTCCTGCTTGGTGCCCAAGAGTTTCTAAAGTACCAAACTGCTCTCCACTCTTAGCCTCTAACTCAACAAGGTAATTAGTAATCTCCTCACGAGATGTACCGTTATCAAAAGTTATGTCACCATACTTCTCATGTTTTATAGTAATCATGCTACCTCCGATAGATTAGAACTACTGAGGTAGTTGACTTAACCAGACATCCATACGTTTACGTATCTCATGAGCACGAGGACTATCCTGCATGGTAGGAGGTAAGGCATCTATCTGCGCTTGAAGGGCATTGACATTAGCATTAACACGTTCCGTAAGCTCTGCTACTGCCTCCGCAGACATAGGAGGCAGTAAGAAGTCAGCAGCGTTGTGAGAGGCATTATCAAGAATCTCCTGCGCGTTTGAACCAGCTACCTCCGAAGGAGCAGTAGGCTGAGAAACGTTCTTAGCTCCTTCTCCACGTACAGCAGCTATCCACGCAGCATAAGAGTCAAACTCTCCTGCTATAGGATCTGTAATTTTACCATCATAGAAAGTCGTGATAGACCTCTTGATGGGTTTAGGCTCGCCTCCTCCTACCATGGGGGAAGTATACCCAATAATCACATCACGGGTCTGTCCTGCCTCATGAGACTGTTGAGTACGTAACTCTTCGTTAGCTTCTTGCTCCAGCGTACTAGCTTGCTGATATAAGGCCATGCCTTGAGCATAGTTACCACTAGTCATCATCTTACTAGCTGCCATACGTAAGCCCTGTGCAGAGGTCAAGTCTGCTCCTTCCATACCACCCTGTACCGAAGCAGCTTGCTGCATATCAGGTGTTTGTAAACCAAAGGCTGTGTTGATACCCGCCCCTAGCATTTGACCACCCGCAGCGCCTATAGCATAGTCCTTGTCCATACGAGAGGCTTGATCCACCCCTCCTTGTACACGTTGTTGCTGTAAGATAGCAGGGTCTAAACCGAATAAACTCATTACGTCGCTAGCCATGATTAACCTACTCCATATCCATTATTATCTGTATAGTCACGCCAAGTGTTTTGACCCCCTATTGTACCAGTACTTAGCATACGATCTCCTACACCTCTTCCACCTAAGCTACCACCTAAACCTTGTAAACCGCCTGCCATAGAGCGACCACGAGCTGCCATCAAACCAGCACCAGTACCATAACTTTGAATTAAGTTCTGCATCGCAGCACTATTGGCAGCAGAACGCATCTGACCAAGTTCACCACCTAGACCTAACATACCCATACCAAGTTGATCAATACCTTGGCCTTGGCTAAACATACTAGAGCCTATACCTATATCACGCTCACGTTGCATCTGTGCTTGGTTGAAAGCATTAGCTCTATCAGCAGCATCCTGTTGTGCAAACGCTTGAGCAAAACCATAACCTTGTGGGCTGAGCTTTCCTGCACCAGTACCAGCTCCTAGAGCTTCACCAGCAACACGTAAGCCTTGTGTACCAGAACCAAACATACTCTCGCCTAACGCTTGAGCTTCGGCTGCACGATTGGCAGTACCTAAAGCACGTTGACGATCATACATTTGTCCAGCTAGTTGATCATAATCACCACCAGCAGCTTGCAGAGCAGAGCTACCTAGACCAAACATCTGATCTTGTTGTTGTCGATAACGAGGATCTAGATCAAACTTAGCTTGCCCGTCCTCAAAGGAGGCTGCACCAGCACCAGTAGTTACACCATAAGGCTTATACTGACCACGATCCCATGCCTGATCGCCAGCAGAGAACATCTTGTCTCCTGCCTGACCTAGCTTCTTTTGTGCTTGATAGGAACCAACTGCTCCTAACAAAGATGGGAGTAAATTCCACATTATAGAGTCCTCTTCCAGAAGTATACAGTTATGTACGGTTGTAAGTTATTATGTGCGTCACTGCTACCCGCGTCACCTGTGTAGGTTGAGCTAGTATAGTTTGATGTAATATGATCAAGCACATTACCAGAAGCAGCATTATAAAACTTAGATGTATCTACCATAGTAGCAGAGTTAGCTTCTACACGAAGGTTGTTAGTATGATCGTGTTCAGGCATTTCAGCTTCTGTAAGAGTATGAGTCTTAGAGCCGCCCGTTTCTTCAACAGTATCAAAATCAATATCAGGAGTAGCAGAAGTATCTACACCTACCAGTACTTTACCAGCTCCGAAAGATTCCCAAGTACCTACACCTAACAAGGTAGCTGGGTTTGTAGCTACTACCGATGTATATACAGAACCTACAGGGTATGAATACCCATTGATTGTAGATTGAGTAGGTACAGCAGCAGTGATTGCAGCAGCCGTGAATGCTGTAGTAGCTAACCTTGTAGAGTTATTACCAGCAGATTGTGTAGGTGCTGTAGGGTTTCCTGTTAAAGCTGCATTATTAGCATTTGCTTTGGTTGCACTAGCTGTGGCGATAGCGTTAAACTCGTCATCAATCTCTGTACCACGTACACGTTTAGCTGCTTGGCCTACTGCTAGGCCGTCTTTAACAGCAAAGTTTGTTGACTTAATATAGTTACTCATTAGTTAGTCCTACCTTGTTTAACATATACGTCAAACTTTTGAATTGATAATTGATCACCTGAAATGTATGCCTCAAAGCCTAATTGAAGAACACTGCCTTGACCTCCTATAGCTACCTTGATACGATCTGTAGAACCACCACCAGTATACTCAGCCGTTCCTGCAACTGTGGTTGTTATAGAAGGATCTCCACTATCGTAAGTATCCCCTCCTACTGCTGGCCCATATTCATAATAGACATCTGCATCTGGATTTGCATACTCAGAGGTACTACTTTGCTTAACAGATCGAATATAGGATCGAGGTTGATCTGTATAATCAGTACCTACTTTAACTACAAACGTCTGTCCACTACCACCTATTAAAGTTACTCCAACAGTCTTTAGTATTTTAGTTACTGTAGGCTGATCAAAGTCAAAGTAGTTAGTGTGATAGGCCATGAAATAAGAAGCACCATCATCTTGATAATTCTGATACTGGGAGATACCATCAGCCATACCAAAGTAGAGAGCTGTGTCTGTAGCAGTACCACATAAGATGGAACTGTTAGGCCATTTAGTTACCCGTAAGCCTCCATTCTCTAAGCGTCCTCTAGTATCAAAACAATACACCAACTCGGCAGCAGGAAATACTAATAGATAGAAAGCATCTACTGGAGAATAGATTGTATTGATATGGTTAGAAGAAGACGATGCTATCATCTCTGTTAGTTCATCACGAACATTAGCTGATAGGTCTGTAATAGGGTTAGATTTCTCTTGTATGACACGATTGAGTGAACGCAAGCCAGTATCCGATAAGAAGAACAAATCGTCTCCTACGGCCTGTATGGAGCTTCTAGACACACAACCTACATTGTCCAGTACTTCCACCACTCGTAGAGTAGTAGGTGTAATAGTCAAGTCTGTATTATTAGTATCTCCTAGAATGACTATACTCTTCTTACAGAACACAAAGACAAGGCCGTTAAAGCCAGCAACACTTACTAACTCGTCACCACCTTTAGTCCATACTTTTCGTAGGTCTAGATCGAATGAAGATCCTCCATTGAAATCGCCATCTAATAAGTTAGAACAATGTAAGGTGTGTCTATCGGCTGCTTCATTACCAGCCCATAAGCGACCATACGCAGATGTAACAAAACTATATTGTGCTGTGCTATGGGTAGAAACAACTAAGGAGTTATTTACTTTAAGCATTGGATGACCAGCTTGAGCTAGGTAAGTTGAATCTCCTAGACTTGCTGCTTGCCAATCATCACCTGTAATAGTAATACCTGTAGTTAAAGCTGTTAGGGTTTCCAGACCTTTGTAGATATCTGTACCACCCCATGAGATATAATCAACATGGCCCGAAGCATCTATGAAGTCATGAATACCTCGGAGGTTTGTTCCCGTACCACCCGATGATGTTTTATAAACATGACCTTTACGAGAACCAAGACGACCAAAGTTATCAATAACACAGTTATCTGCCTGTAAAGCATAACCACTTGAAAGAGTTATACTACTTTCTTGGGTGTTTAATCCAAAAAATCCTGGGGCTGCTATGGAAGAACTTAATAATTGTTTCATGCACTATACCAATCTAACTCTTCGGGGTGTTTGTTAGCATCTAAAGCTATCGCATTAGACATAGCCTTGTTAGCTGCTATATAAGCACTGTTACCTGTCTGTCCATTATCCTCACCACGTTCCTCAACAGCCTTAGCGTAGGCTAACAAGACAACGGCAGTGGAAGGAACAGAAATCCTATCTGTTGGTTCTGTTAACTCGCCTGACCTTTGCACTACGTTAAATCGTAATGTGTAAACACCATCGGGAACTGGATGTAAGTCTACTAAAGTATCTCCGTCTGACGAAACACCATTAAAAGAATAACGAGAGGGGGCACCTGTAGCAGGAGTGTCAGTTAAATATTGCTGGTTAAACCAATGAGCTGTTTCATAACCAACCCAAGAGTTTGAAGTAGCGTTAACAGCATCCAACACTTTAACATTGTTCTGAGTACCATTCAATTCATAGTTAAAGACATCAGCAGAAGTGGTAACAGTAAGAGATGTTCTTAATGCTGACCAATCCCATGCTTGTTCTATTTCTTGAAGAGAATCATTTATTAGGATACCTATAAGAGTAGAGTACTCGTTCTCGGTAGGCGTATCTACTTCCCTTTCGCGTAAGCGTTTAAGAACTGAGTTGATTGCATCTAAGTAATTCATATATTATACCATATTTAAAATGAAAAGTCAACAGTTATTTTCTACTGACCATTGACTGACCGAAGTACATTCCGACAACTGCCATGATTGCATGAGATAACCACTCAGGAACAACGATGCCCTCTAGTGTTATATACTCTGTAACAGTATTAGTGAAGTCAAAGAATAAGAACTTAAATCCTGATGTAATCTCTATAGGAACAGTAGTATGTTGTCCTAAAATAGGAGCGAGTAGAATGAATCCTGCCATAGCCATGAAAGAAATAACGAGAAACCGCCTGATCCAATTAGCATTTGGATTCTGATACTGTCTTGCTTTCTCTCTACTCTCTTCTGTTTTATCATGACGAACCAGAGCAGCTTGCAACTGTTCTGCTCTATCCTGTTGTGCTTGCCCCATCAGTTTAAACACTGCACCGCCGATAGTGCTAGCTAACATTGTTATAACTTCTAAAGGTAGACCAAACATATTAACTCCTCAGCATAAATGCTAGACCAGTAACCAAAGCAGCTATGAGAATACGAATGAACCACTCGTTGCCTCCAGCCGCTTTAGATACTGTGGCCAGTTTAACAGCGTGATTATCAATAGTCTCTGAATGTTTATTGAGCCTGCTATCCTGTGTGTTATTGTGTTTAAGGAGACCGTCAATCTTTGTGTCAATCTCCACTAGTTTAACCATAGCATCTGCTAACTTATCTAGCTTAGCTTCCAGCCTGTCGAACCTCTGTTCCATCATAATCATCTCAGATAGATAGCTGCACCAAAAAGTGCCGCCATTGTTACCAATAAGCCAGCCATAACTTTTATGCCCAGAGTTAATGCTTCTTCTATTGCCGCTGCACGTTGATACTTCTTACGTGCCTGAGCCTTCGCTGCTTCTTTCTGGTCACGGGCAAACTGAGCCTTAAACTGTAAGAAGTCGTGGTAGCCCATCATGGATTGTTTGTTGAGCATTTGCTTTAGCTCTTCTTCCTGACGCATTAACTGCTGTTGAGCTTGGTAAGCTTCCAGTGCGTTAGTCTTACCCTTAGACGCAACCTCCTTGTTAATGGCACTGGAAGCTCCGAAGTAGTCGGTGACAGCGGCTCCAGCATCAAGCAACTCTTTGCCATTACAGAGAGTTTTCTTGATGATAGAAAAGGCCGCATTTGCAGCCATCAACTCACCTAGCATATTCACAACCTCCACTAGACCACACTAGGCAGCTTCTTCCGCTGGTACTATTGCTTCTAATTCTTCTGTGAGAATCTGTACAAAGGCATCTTTACCAACCATAAGTTGGTCTAGGTTAAACTGAGTTGACTTAATCTTTCGATCTAGGTCTGCGCAATGATTAACAATAACCTGTTGCTTCTCAGTCATCTCTTCGTATGTGTACTCAACATCATTAATTACTACAGGCGTTGTTTGTTTCTTGGCCATGATAGTTTGTTCCTTCTTTAAAGTTAGTTTGATTTACCAAGGTACGCCAGCAACAGTAGCTGGAGTCTTTGATTCTGTGATTTGGGCTGCAATACTTTCTTCTAGTGCAGTGATTGCTTCTGCGCCCATTGAGTCCTTTACCCAACCAATAGCATCTGCTTCGGTGATTTCAGCATAGGCTATGTAACCTGCTGCTGTGGGGTCTGGTGTAAAACTACAAGTACCATAAGAGCTACCTGTGTGTGTTACTTCGCCCACTTCTTCTGAGTCACTCGCCCTCCAATGGGCTGTGATAACACCATCGTCTGTAGTGCTGCGCTCTAGTGTTGGGATTGTGTAAGTTACTGTCATGTTATACCTCTAGTGTTGTTATGCGAGCTTCAAGAGCTGCGTTTTGAGTTGATAATTCTTTTACTGCTTCAATTAAATAGGCGATCAATGGGACATATTCAACGGTTTTGTAATCGTGAATTTCATTACCATCGGCATCTTTGGGGCACTTGTGACAATCGCCATCGGGGTCATTGGTCTTCACTAGATTAGGCAGCACAGTTTCAAGCTGTTGCGCGGTCACACCAGCCGTAGGGTTTCCGTCTTTTGTGTAAGTGATACCTTGAATCTGCGTAACAGTGTCTAATGCCGAAGTGATCGGCTGAATGTCCGATTTGAGGCGTTCATCAGAATATGCGCTGAGAGTGCCGTATTCCAGAGCGCCAGCAAAAGTGCCGTTCCAGCACCATAGTTTTGAACTATAGGCTGAATACTCAAGGCCAGCACCCTGCGTGTCAGCGCTAACTTGACCCATCCCTGTATTATCGTTGCTTGACAATAATACCGACCCGTAACCAACAATTGAGCTTGTTGACATTTCGTGCACATACACTTTTAGACCGTTATCGTCTAACTTAACCCTCTCAGTTCCTTGATAGGTCAAGGTTAGAGAATCCCCAGTGGTTGGGATGTTTATATTTGCTACTGTCCCTGTGGAGGGGGTTAGCGATATCCCACCAACATTGGCAGTACCTGAGAGGTAGAGGTCTTTGAAGCGAGAGCCAGTAGCACCTAAATCAATAGCACCATTTGAAGCTGCTCCAGCATCTCTAGGCTCTATTGATGAACCATAAAATGTAATACCCGACTTACCTGTAGCTGGATTGCCCTCAATGTACATGCTTCCACTTGAAGTACCAATACTACCAACGGTTGAGCCGTCTTTGTAGAACCTAAGTATTTCTCCGTCATGGCCTGTTTGATTAAGCATTAACACTGGGTCGGCAGAGTCACCGCCTTGTTTGGCTATTTGTGTCAAACCGCTTGGGCTAACAGAAAAACCGCCGCCAGAAGTATTGTTAAACAACGTACTATCAGTAGTACCAACCAGCACATTACCGCTAGAGTCGATGCGCATGGCTTCATCAAGTGCCGAACCAGTTTCAAACACAATATTGCCGTAACCAGTTGTTGTACCTTTTGACCTGATATATAAATGCTCAACACCCGTTGAGTTATAATTAATTTCTCCATAAGGCGTAGCACTTGGATTGCCAAATCTAACACTTTGATTGCTTTGGTTAGTGTCAAAAATATGCAGTTTCTTTTCGGGTGACGTAGTACCTATGCCGACAGAGCCGCTAGAGTCGATGGCCAGAGCTGCACCACCGCCACTTGTGTAGAAAGAGGCGATGTTGTTACTCGCAGCGCCTGTGACTAGTAATCCTGTTGTTCCTGACCCTGCTACCGAGTGAAGGGTTGCGGCTGGCGAACTCGTACCAATGCCCACGTTGCCCGAACTGTTGATAGACATTTTAACGTCAGTACCTGCCGAACCTTTGATGAAATCCAAGCCGTAGCTGTTTGTGCCGGAGGTCGGATTTGACCGCATTCGCCAAGTGGAGCCACTGGTTATATCTATCTCTGCGGCTGAAGAACCTGCGTTGTTTTTTGCTCGGATTGAGCCTTCCACATCTAAGGTTTTGGATGGCGAATTAGTACCAATACCCACATTACCGTCATAGGTGATTCGCATTTTCTCATCTAATGCACCCACAGCACTTGTTTCAAACGCCAGACCTGAAGATATATTAGTTCCTGAGTTTACTTCTGCGATTGATCTGATCTTTCCTACATTTTGCATTACTCCATTATTTCTTTCAGCCTGAAATTTAATGGCGGGGCCGAATCCAGTAGTTGTTGTCCCAGTGGATAAAGCAGTAAGTGTCAACATATCCACTTCAGAGTTTGTAGTAGAGTCGTTTGACTGTATGTGAAGTAAACTTGTTGATGCGGTAGTACCAATACCGACGTTGCCGTTGCTGGATATGCGCATACGTTCACCTGAGGTGCCAGCATTAAATGCTAAGTATCCGCTACCAGTCCAATTAAACGCCATTGATCCTGAAGCTGGTTGACCTATGCCTACGTCATTTAAAACGCCGCCTTGGTCTTGTAACTTGATGCGATAAAAGTTCTCACTGTCTGCTGCACCGTATACAGTCTTTCCGAAAGATAGTGGTGCACTCGGTGTAGTATTACCAATACCCACATTTCCGCTTGAGTCGATGCGCATGCGTTCTGTGTCATTAGTGCCAAGAATAAGTGAGCCAGATGTATACTGCTGCATCATGCTCATATCGTATGGGAATACGTTATTGAAGTATATCTGCCCGTAAGTTGTGCCGCTGTTTTTAAAGTTAACGCCTGTTTCAATAGCACCTATCCCATCTACCGATAGCTGATCCATTGTGGTGCTAGAGAAAAAGTGCCCCTTAGTGGCTGGCGAACTCGTACCAATACCCACGTTACCGTTGTCTTGTATATGCAAATAATCGTGGGTTAAAGTGCCACTGTCGTTTGTTTTACCGAAGAGTAAATCATGAGTATTGTCGATATACGCAGCCCAGTTTTTAGAGCCTACGCCTCCATCGCTTCTTTCCCAAATGAGCTTTGCAGGAGCAGAACCTGTTCCCGAAATATGTAGCTTTCCGTAAGGCGAACTCGTACCAATACCCACGTTGCCTGAGCTGTCTATGCGTAGGCGTTCTGAGCCGTTACCAGTACCAAACTGAATTATTTTAGCATCTACTTTCAAATCGCCATAATCAGATATTGCTCTATCGTAGGCTTGAATGTAACTAGTAGTGCCAGCAGCAATTTCTACACCATGCTGACCTGTTCCTTCAGCTACAACAAACTTATTTGCAGGACTACTAGTACCAATACCCACGTTGCCAGTGTCTCGGTCAATTGCGAGCTTGGTGCCTGCGTCATTTTGGATCTTGAAGTTATTATCAGACGTGTCATCATTGCGGATAGTCCATGTCTCAGTCGTGTTCTTAAGCTCCAATGCTGTACTGTCACTGGAGGAAGAAGCTGTTGCTCGAATGTAAACATTACCAGACCCAGTAACTTCTAGCTCTCGCTGTGGACTACTAGTACCAATACCCACGTTACCGCCATCCTTCAAGAATAATTGGTAATAATCATCTGAGCTTCCTCTAAGTTCAAGATTCCCTGTGGTGGAAGTAATTAAGGCACTGTTATTACTATTACTGTTGGTAATTATGGTCTTATTGCTTGTCAGTTGCTCCGCAGACGCATCCCAGAAGAACTTAGCGGTTGTGCCTGTGTCCTCGTAGAAGGATATGTCGCCGTTTTCCGCAATCTGCATCCGTGATTTGCCATTGCGTTTCCAGATGTGCTTATTAACCCCTGCGCCAGCACCTGCATAAATCACATCGTTATTACTGTCAAACTGTAGTAGATTACGCGCATTACCTCCCGTGTCCTCAAACGAGATTATATCGCCATTGCCTAGCGCCAAACCATCAGCAGTAACCGTGCCGCTAAAATCAGCACCCGAATTAAATGTAGCCTTGCCTGCATCCGACATATCAAGGGTGAGGGCTGTAATGGTTAGATTATCGTCTTTGCCTTTAAATTTTATATCAGCATTATTAATTTGTGATAAAAGAGTTAACTCACCGGAAATTCGTGAAACAATCCTTCCGCTTTCTACCCCACCATCTTTAAATAAAATATCTCCACCATCAGCATCAATAGTAATATCACCTACTGCATCAATTGTAAAAACATCTGTAGCTGTAAGAGTAGAACCATCTATTGTAATGTTATCTACAGTAAGCGAATCCATCGTGGCTGTGCCAGTAACGTCTAAGGCTGTAGCTGGCGAGCTATTTCCAATGCCCAAGCGTTCAGCACTAGCGTCCCAGAAGAACTTAGGCGTAGTGCCTGTGTCCTCGTAGAATGAGATGTCTCCAGTAGAATGATCTAGCAGCAAACGAGTTTTTGGGCTAGAACCGTCATCATCAACTGTTTGAATATATAAATCACCACCACCATTGTCAAAGCGTGTGTTAAGGTCTGTAGTGTCTGTTTCATACATGGTTAGCGTAGGATTAGCGTCACTTATGATGATGTCATCCGCCGTCACTGTGCCACCAAAAGTAGCACCCGAATTAAACGTAGCCTTGCCCGCATTCGACATATCCAATGTAAGGGCTGTAATGGCAGAACTTCCATCTATCCCTTGAAAGATAATGTCTTTGTCTGCGGCAGGGTTCTTGATATAGAAGTTTTGCTGAGAGCTAAAGAACTGACCCCAATTACTTCCTGCGTCCGCTAAAGTTATGTATGTGCCATCAACATCGATTGTTAAATTTCCTGCAATATCAAGAAGCATTGACGTATCGGAAGCTATTTCATGTCCGTCTATTGTAATGTTATCTACAGTAAGCCCATCAGCCGTGACTGTGCCTGTAACATCGATGCCTGTGGAGGTGGTGGCTAGCTTGGTAGAACCTGCATGAGTGATCTCTACTTCTGCATTTTGTTTTGCAACTAAAGCATTAACGCCACCTGAAGTGGTTTGTATTCTGAAATCACCAGTAGTTTCTCTCAGCCTTGCATGACTACCATCATGATAAATCCGTAGGTCATCATCAGAACCAAACTTAGCCTTGACGTTATCATCAAAGTCCAAGTCGCCCGTTAGTGTGCCGCCAGCTAGGGGTAGCTTGTTGGCTGTATTATTCTCAGAGACTAGCGCAGCGGCGGCTGAGTCAGAGGCGGCTAGTGCAGATGCGCTTGCTTCACCTGCTTTGGTGGTTGCAATACCTGCTTGAGTGGTTGCAATACCTGCTTGAGTGGTTGCTGTGCTGGCCTGTGTGGTC
>Ga0208681_1000048_pt1 | contig 43384 bp, 37 predicted proteins | sample Colrivmet1558A02_FD_187677 | JGI IMG/M metagenome (GOLD analysis project Ga0208681, IMG submission 187677) | Estuarine microbial communities from the Columbia River estuary - metaG 1558A-02 (SPAdes) (version 2) | ecosystem: Environmental > Aquatic > Marine > Intertidal zone > Estuary | place... | reverse complement strand
CCAAACCTTTGTCTCCAAATAATGCATGGGCAAAATATCTGGTGGCTTTCGCTAAAGTGGGTTGATTTACGTATGAATTCTCAAAGAGTGCTACTAAGTATTGCGCATTCTTATGGGTGCCTAACAGCGCTTCTAATGCAGGTAAAATAGCCTCCAAACCTTTAGTGCCATAACGCCCTACAGGACCTGAAATTTTGTGTTCAGGTGTCCATTGCAACTTAACCCCTTTGACTTTGAAAAAATTAATTTCTTCAAAATCGTGGTCTTCAGTAGCCATCCAATACACAGGAACAACAGCGCCCAATGTCTTTTGATCAGAGAGCGTTTCTGCTAAATTAATCACCGAAATAATCTTGTATAAAAAATAAAGAGGCCCACTGAATAGATTTAACTGATGGCCAGTGACTACTGTAGTTGTTTTTGCATCTCCCAGTAATTCAATTTGCTTTTCTACGGCTTGCATTTCTGACAAACCCTGGTATTGTTCCCTTAAAACATCTTGCAAAACCTTTCGTTGCGTTAATGAAAAAGAGGCTTTCTTTAAAGCCCTTTGAGCATTTAAGCCCGCTAGATCTGGTGAATTTCCATAGAAAGGTTTGAGTCCTGCAACCTGAGATACATAGTCTTCCATTAGACTAGAAAAAACACCCGTTTTATTAAAAGGCAAACAGCCAATCTCCATAAAGCAATAATTAATAGGGTAAAGATAAAACACTCCCATGAACTATCTATAAAATTCATAAAAGATGTACAACAGCCTGTAAATATTGTGTAGCTTTGAAAAGCTTAAATCTAAAAACCTAATGAAAAAAATATTTACATTACTCGCTTTTTTATGCACTATCATTGGTGTAGGTCAAAACCTCATGTCCCCATCTGAATTTCTAGGATATGAATTAGGGACACAGTTTTCCCGACACCATCAAGTAATGGATTATTACAAATACGTCTCAAATACTTTAGCAAATCAGGTTAAACTAGACACTTATGGTTATACCAATGAGAGAAGGCCTTTGGTAACCGCAATAATCTCCTCCGCAGAAAACATTAAAAACCTAGAAGCGATAAGAAACGCACATTTAGACAACGCGAAAGGATCAGGCAATCCAGACAAAGCGATAGTGTGGTTGTCTTACAATGTTCACGGTAACGAAAGTGTGAGTACAGAAGCCTCAATGCAGACCATTTACGAACTGCTCACAGAAAAAAAAGGGTATTTAGAAAACACTGTGGTGATTATTGATCCATGTATTAATCCAGACGGAAGAGACCGCTATGTAAATTGGTACAACGAAAATAAAAACGCCCCAAACCAAGTAGATCCAAATAGTGCAGAACACCATGAAGGCTGGCTTTCTGGAAGGGCCAACCACTATATGTTTGACCTCAATAGGGATTGGGCATGGCTCACACAGGTAGAAAGCCAACAAAGGCTAAAAGTGTTTAATCAATGGATGCCTCATGTACATGTAGATTTTCACGAACAAGGCGTAGATTCTCCTTATTATTTTGCCCCAGCTGCAGAACCCTTTCACGAGGTAATCACTGACTTTCAAAGAGATTTTCAAATAGAAATAGGTAAAAATCACGCCAAATACTTTGACGCTAATGGATGGTTTTATTTCACCAAAGAACGCTTTGATTTACTCTATCCTAGCTATGGAGACACCTACCCTACCTACAACGGAGGCGTTGGAATGACCTACGAACAAGGCGGTAGCGGTAGGGCAGGATTAGGGATTAAAACAAGCATAGGAGACACCCTCACTTTAAAAGATAGAATTGCACACCACCATACCACCGGTCTTTCTACAGTAGAGGTAGCCGCTAAAAATGTTTCCAAGTTAAATAGCTCATTTAAGTCTTTCTTTAAAGACAAAAAATACAAATACAAATCATATGTATTACAAGGTAAAGAAGGGCATCTTAATGCACTGGCAAAATTATTAGACCAGCACCAAATTAGCTATGGAAAAACAAGTACAGCCCAGACCAAAGGTTTCCATTACGAGTCAGGGAAAGACCAATCAATGGCCATTCAATCCGATCATATGGTCATTCCAGGAGACCAACTAAAAGGCACTCTGGTTCAAGTCCTTTTTGAACCTGCCGCTAAATTATCAGATTCACTTACCTACGACATTACGGCTTGGTCCCTACCATATGCGTACGGACTAGAAACAGTCGCTACAAACAATGCCGTTACAATAGACCAACCATTTACTCACAAAGATATTGACAACCAGCCTTTGTCTGAAAGTTCGTATGCTTTTATTGCGCCCTGGGAAACCATGGACAATGCACGTTTTTTAGGAGACCTTATTCAGTCGGAAATTAGGGTGAGGTTTAGTGAAAAAGATTTTACTTTAAATGGAACTGCATTTTCAAAAGGGAGTCTAATTATTACGAGAGGAGACAACAGAAACCTATTGAACTTTAATAAAATCCTAAGAAATATAGCCAATAAACACCAAGTCTCACTCACGCCAACTGCGACAGGATTTGTAGACAAAGGAGCCGATTTTGGTGCAGCTTCAGTACCTATGGTAATGGATAAGAAAATAGCTGTTTTAAAAGGAGGCCCTACCAGTTCTCTTGATTTTGGGGAAGTATGGCACTTTTTTGAGCAGCAATTAAATTATCCTATTACGGTGATAGATGCAGATTATTTTGACAGGGTAAACCTAAGGGATTATGATGTCCTTATTTTGCCTGACGGCCAGTACAGTTCTTTTTCTTCAGACAGCCGTAAATCTTCATTGAAAGAATTCACCAGAGCTGGCGGTAAGATTATTGCTATGGGAGGCGCATTAAGTCTATTTAGTCAAGGCGGTTTTTCCTTAAAAGAAAAAGATTTTGAAAGTGAGGAGAGCCTACTTAACATTCATGCCAACGGAGCGCGAGAAGGTATTAAAAACTATATCACAGGGGCAATTTTCAAGACTACTTTAGATCTAACCCATCCCTTAGCTTTTGGCTATAAAAAAGATTATTTCACATTAAAATTAGGGGTAGACGCCTATGAAACACTAGACATTGGCACCGTAGCTAGTCTTGAAAATTCTAAACCAGTATCTGGCTTTGCTGGAAGCATTACACTGGAAAAAATGGAGAACACCCTTGTTTTTGGGGTAGACAATCAAGGAAGGGGCAGTGTTATTTACATGGTAGACAATCCATTATTTAGAGGGTTTTGGGAAAATGGAAAACTGTTTTTTGCAAACGCTTTGTTTCTAGTACAATAAAATAATATAATAGGACCGCAGCTTTTAAATGTCGTGATTATTCATTACCTTAGGTAAGCCCTATCTTCCTAAGATACAGCGCCTTTAAAAACTGCGATGTACTATGAAACATTTAAACAAACCCTTAAAAAAATCCTATTTGCTAACACCATTTTTGTTGTTGGCTTTTTGGTTTGGATCTGTACATGAAGCACAGAGTCAAAAGACGGTTTCAAAAGAGACCAAAAACTTTACCGAGTTTAAAGGAAAAATCCTAGATGCCCAAACAAGCAAAGCACTGGTTTTTGCCACAATTACCATCAAAGGAACCAACGCGAGTACAGTATCTAATGCACAGGGTGACTTTGTCCTCAAAGTCCCCAACAGTCTTTTAAAAAATACTGTAGAAGTATCTTTCCTTGGGTATGAAACACTGACAAAACAACTAGACGTTAAGACATCTAACGCTTTTAATTTAGCCTTAGAACCTGCGGCAATTGCTCTGAACGAAGTAGATTTGATCATTCCAAAAGACGCTAAAACACTGGTAGAAGAGACTTTGGCTAGAAAAGGAGAGAATTATTTTAATAGTCCAACATTAATGACGGCTTTCTACAGGGAAACCATTAAGAAAAGAAGAAAGAATGTGTCCTTGTCTGAAGCAGTTGTATCCATCTATAAGAGTCCTTATGTCTCTAATAGAAAAGATGACGTTGCACTGTACAAAGCAAGAAAAAGTACTGATTACACCAAACTAGACACTTTGGCGTTAAAGCTACAAGGAGGCCCATTTAACACCTTGTATATAGACGTCATGAAATACCCTGAATACTTATTCAGCGAGACATATATGGATCTTTACAAATTTAGCTATGGGGCTGCGACTAGGGTCAACGACCAATTGGTTTATGTTGTAAACTTTGAACCTCGCTCCTATGAAGGGGAGCCGCTGTTTAAAGGGCAGCTTTTTATAGATGTAGAACGCAAAATACTCACCAAAGCCATTTTCTCAATGGACTTGTCTAATCCCAAAGAGGCTGCGAGACTTTTTGTAAAGAAAAAGCCTAAAAATGCCAATGTATGGCCCACTGAGGTCGCTTACAGAGTAGATTACAGAGAGAAAGACAATAAATGGTATTACGGATACAGCAATTTACTACTCTCATTCAAAATTGATTGGGAAAACAAATTATTCAATTCCGTTTATACCTTGAACTGTGAAATGGCTATTACTGACTGGGAAAACACAGATAGAGATCAAATGCCCAAACGCAGGGATCTATTAAAGACCTCTATGATTCTAACGGATGAAGCCATAGGTTTTTCAGATCCAGATTTCTGGGGCAATTACAACATTATTGAACCTGAAAAGTCCATTGAGAATGCCATTAAAAAAATAAGAAAACAACTCTCAAAAGCCAAAGAAAAAGGGGTGGTAAATCCTTAATTTATTATGATTAAAAGAAGACATTTCCTCTCTGGAATACTATCTATTGGCGCTACCACACTTTTAGCAAATACTTCTAAAATAAGTAATAGTCCTAAGAAAAATCTCTATCCAAAACGTTTAGAAAAAGGCCAGACCATAGGCTTAATAGCGCCTGGATTTGCGGTGAGTGAGAAGAAAATAACACAAATGGTGTTTTTCCTTGAGCAAAGCGGTTTTAAAGTATTCAAAACGGGCAGAATTGACCAACATGGATATTTTAGCAATACAGACGAACAAAGGGCTTTAGATGTCATGGAGATGTTTTCTAATCCCTCCGTAGACGCTATTTTATGTGCTAGAGGTGGTTATGGATGTACGCGAATATTAGATTTATTAGATTATAAAATCATTGAAAATAACCCTAAAATACTTTTGGGCTTTTCAGACGTGACTGCCCTAATCCAAGGGATATATTCAAAAACTGGTTTAATTGGGTTTCACGGACCGGTGGGTACCACCATAGAAAATAAATATGCGCAATCCTGCATTGAGAACTTACTCATAAACCTTTCTAATCATACCCTTATTAGTCCCGTAAATTTAGAAGGAAGCCAATACAACTCATTTTCTGAATACCAGAGATACACCATCTATCCTGGAATAGCCAAGGGGAAATTGGTTGGAGGCAGCCTTACGCTAATTGCTGCTTTAATTGGAACACCCTATGAGATAAACTTTACAGACTGCATTGTTTGTATTGAAGACGTAGAGGAAAAGCCCTATCGCATAGACAGAATGCTCACACAATTAATAGGGACAAAAACATTTAAAAAAGCAGCAGGGATTGCTTTTGGGGTGTGTGCTGGCTGTGATACTGAAAAAGATAAGGGAAATTTTACCCTAAGAGAAGTGATTGAAAATAGAATAAGTCCTTTAAAAATTCCCGCTGCCTATGGATTGTCATTTGGTCATGTACCAGATAATTGTACCCTGCCTATAGGGGCTCAATCGGTTTTTAATGCAGCAAGTTTAGAGATTACAGTGACCGAAGCCGTAGTGAAATAACAAACACAGTTAAAAAACAAGGGAATTGTTTTACTATTGAAATAACTAATTGGCTACCTCACTAATAAACTTAATGCGATACAACCTAAGCTCCTCTTCTTCATAATCTCCATCAAAAGCCGCACTGGCTGTTTCAATATCATCCGAGTCAGATTGAAGAAAATAATCCTGTAACTCCTCTTGTTGGTCTTCATCTAAAATTTCATCTACCCAGTAACCCAGGTTTAATTTTGTCCCCGAAAAGACTATCTGCTCCATTTCTTTAATCAAATCATTTGTGGTGAGTCCTTTTGCTTGCGCTATGTCATCTAAAGGCAGTTTTCTATCAATATTTTGAATGACATACAGTTTCAAAACAGAATTGGCTCCAGTACTTTTCACGACCAAATCTTGGGGTCTATGAATGTCGTTGTCTGTTACATATTGATTAATAGCCTCTATAAATGGGGCACCATATTTTTTAGCTTTACCCTCGCCTACACCATGAATATTAACAAGTTCCCCGTGACTTAATGGGTATTTCAATGCCATATCTTGTAAAGAAGGCTCCTGAAAAATTACATATGGAGGTACACCGAGTTTCTTAGATTGAGAAACGGTAATTGACTTTAACAATTTATACAATACTTCATCTGCCACCCCAGCCGCGGCTTTAGCAGCACTCACAATAGCCTGATCATTAGCAGCATTATAAATATGGTCTTTTGTCATTAAAAAAGAAACTGGGCTGTCTAAATAAGATTTTCCATGGTCCGTTAATTTGAGAATACCGTACTGTTCAATTTCCTTTTTGAGAAAACCAGCTACCAAAGATTGGCGAATTAATGCCATCCAATACCCCTTTTCTTTTTCATTTCCAATACCAAAAAAAGGCTTTTCATCTGTTCTGTGGGAACTGATCAATGCATTGGACTTACCCACAAGCACCTTTACAATTTCTTTAGACTTAAACTTTTCTTTAGTTTGTTGCACAACAACAAGTAATTTCACCAGCTGCTCCCCTGCCTCTTCTTTCTCTTTAGGATTTCTTGAATTATCATCCATACCTGCACCTTCGCCATGAACCTCATCAAAATCTTCACCAAAGTAGTGAAGTATAAATTTTCTTCTTGAAATGGAAGTCTCTGCAAAGCCAACAATTTCTTGAAGTAATGCGTTGCCAATCTCTTGTTCGGCAACGGGTTTACCCGCCATGAACTTTTCTAACTTCTCTACATCTTTATAAGAGTAAAAGGCCAAGCAATGTCCTTCTCCTCCATCTCTTCCAGCCCTTCCTGTCTCTTGATAGTAGCTTTCAATACTCTTGGGAATATCGTGGTGAATTACATACCTCACGTCTGGTTTATCTATACCCATACCAAAGGCTATAGTCGCCACCACAACATCTACCTCCTCCATGAGAAACATATCCTGATATTTAGACCTCGTTTTAGTGTCAAAACCAGCATGATAAGGCACAGCACTCACCCCATTTACTTGTAAAATCTGGGCCAGTTCCTCTACTTTTTTTCTGCTAAGGCAATAAATAATACCCGATTTTCCAACATGCTGTTTTACGAATCGAATAATATCTGCCTCTACATTCTGGGTTTTGGGCCTAACTTCATAAAAAAGATTAGGTCTATTAAAGGAAGATTTAAAAACGGTTGCATCTGTAATGCCCAAATTTTTAATAATATCTTCCTGAACTTTAGGCGTTGCAGTGGCCGTAAGACCTATGATTGGAATATTTGCACCAACCCTATCAATAATTCTTTGTAAATTCCTGTATTCAGGCCTAAAATCATGTCCCCATTCTGAAATACAATGTGCTTCATCTACAGCAACAAATGAAACCGTGACGGTATTTAAAAAAGCCACATTCTCCTCTTTTGTAAGAGATTCAGGTGCTACGTATAAAAGTTTTGTAATTCCATTGACAACATCGCTTTTGACTTGTTTTATTTCTGTCTTTGTCAAAGATGAATTCAATACATGGGCCACTCCAGGATTTGCGGAAACCCCTCTAATGGCGTCTACCTGATTTTTCATTAATGCAATTAACGGAGAAACTACTATGGCTGTTCCCTCTTGAAGTAAAGCGGGCAACTGATAGCACATGGATTTACCTCCACCAGTAGGCATGATTACGAAACTATGCTTCTTGGCCAGTACATTTTTAATTACTGCTTCTTGACGGCCTTTAAACTCCGAGAAACCAAAGTATTGTTTCAGGGCAGCACGCAAGTCATAATCATTCATTTCCATAAGATTGTTCCGTCAAATTTTTGGGGTGGGTCTTTTTCACTTAATAATTAAAGTAAAAACACCTCATATAGGTATCTTTGTGTAATTTTGTGTTCTAAATATAATACATTCTTTTCGCAAAAGAACCATAAAAAATATTTTTCAGTTGAATTCTACTCCAAAAATTTTAGAGAGTGCCGTTAGAACTTTTCAAATTGAAAGGGATGCCTTAGACGCCATTATACCTCTATTAAATACTGCATTTGAAAAGGCCGTTCAAACCATATTACAATCTACTGGCAGAGTAGTTATTACAGGTATTGGCAAAAGTGCCATAATCGCCAATAAAATAGTGGCCACCATGAATTCAACAGGTACTCCTGCTATTTTTATGCACGCCGCAGACGCCATTCATGGTGATTTAGGCACCATTCAAAACGGAGATCCTGTCATATGCATTTCAAAAAGCGGAAACACTCCTGAGATTAAAGTTTTGGTGCCGCTCTTAAAGAGAGGGCAAAATCCATTAATAGCGATTACTGGAAACACTGATTCATTTTTAGCCCAGCACGCAGATTTTGTATTAAACACATACGTAGCTAAAGAAGCATGTCCAAATAACTTAGCCCCTACCACAAGTACTACTGCTCAATTGGTGATGGGAGACGCAATGGCCATATGTCTTTTAGAGCTTAAAGAATTTGGATCCAAAGATTTTGCCCAATACCATCCCGGAGGTGCCTTAGGGAAAAAATTGTATTTGAGGGTTTCTGATCTGGTTAAAAAAAACGCCACTCCTATGGTAACGCCTCAAACTAAAGTAAAAGAAGTCATTATGGAGATTTCTAAAAAGCTTCTAGGTGCTGCAGCTGTGGTAGAGGGAAATACGATTGTGGGTGTTGTTACAGATGGAGATATTCGAAGAATGCTAAATAAACACGACAATATTGCTGCCCTCTGTGCCAAAGATATTATGAGTCATTCTCCCAAAACCATTTCGCAAGAAGCAATGGCGGTAGAAGCACTTAAAATAATGCAAGAAAATCATATTACGCAATTGTTAGCGGTTCATGAAAATAAATATGTGGGAATTGTACATTTACATAACTTAATTCAAGAAGGACTTTTATAATGGCGCAAAAAAAGAATGTGAATGAGATGTCATTCTTAGACCATCTAGAAGAACTTAGGTGGCATCTTATAAGGGCTACCATGGGCGTTCTTATTATTGGGACTGTGGCTTTTTTAATGAAAGACTTTGTTTTTGAAACGGTCCTATTTGGACCTAAAAAACCTGATTTTCCCACTTACAAAATGTTTTGCAACCTATCTCAATTATTGGGTTTTAGCGATGCATTTTGTAGCAGTGAGCCGCTGTTTAGAATTCAGAGCAGGGAAATGGCAGGGCAATTTTCTGCACATATTTGGACTTCAATTTGGGCAGGTCTTATTGTAGGGTTTCCATATGTATTATATGAAATATGGAAATTTATTGGTCCTGGATTACACGAAACAGAGAGAAAAAATGCCAGGGGGTTTATTTTTGTAGCCTCTTTTTTGTTTTTCTCTGGTGTCCTTTTTGGCTATTATATAGTGGCTCCTTTATCTATCAATTTCTTGGGAAGTTACACGGTGAGTAAAGAGGTATTTAATGACATAGATTTAAATTCTTATGTAGCTACCGTAAGAGCATCCGTATTGGCTTGTGGGCTTATTTTTGAATTACCTATCATTGTTTACTTTCTTACTAAGGTTGGTTTAGTCACTCCAGAGATACTCAAAAAGTATCGTAAAATTTCATTGGTAGTTGTTTTAATACTATCTGCAATCATTACACCTCCAGATGTTGCCAGCCAAGTAGTTGTGGCTGTTCCTATTATGATTTTATACCAAATCAGTATTGTGATTTCAAGAATTGTGATTAAAAGAGATTTAAAAAAGATGCGTAAAAATGGAAAATAAAGTTCAAGAGTTTAATGATTATAGGGCCAAGATGAATGATAAAATCTTAGCAGACAATAATAAGTTAATCAAGCGTATTTTTAATTTGGACACCAATGCTTTTGCAGAAGGAACCTTAGATGTGAAAACAAAAGAACTTTTAGGTTTGGTAGCATCTGCTGTGCTGCGCTGTGATGACTGTGTAAAATATCACTTAGAGGGGTCTTCAAAGGCAGGAGCTAGTCATGAAGAAGTCATGGAAACCCTAGGAATAGCTACCTTAGTGGGAGGAACTATAGTCATTCCCCATTTGAGAAGGGCTTACGAATACTGGGAAGCCATTCAAGAAGAAAATAAATAGCAAATACCAAACAACTGTCTATGAAACTAAGTGCCACTAACATCATGAAATCTTACCGCGGTCGCACCGTAGTTAAAGGTATTTCTCTAGAAGTAAACCAAGGAGAAATAGTGGGTTTATTAGGACCAAACGGAGCAGGTAAAACCACTTCATTTTACATGATAGTAGGCCTTATCAAACCCAATGGAGGTGCCATACATTTAGACCAAACAAACATCACCAATTACCCTATGTACAAACGTGCTCAAAGCGGTATTGGCTATTTGGCTCAAGAGGCTTCTGTGTTTAGAAAACTCAGTATTGAAGAAAATATCATGAGTGTATTACAACTCACTAATCTCACCAAGAAAGAGCAAGAAATGAAAATGGAATCCCTCATTGAAGAATTTAGTTTGGGGCACATCAGAAAAAACAGGGGCGATTTACTTTCTGGGGGAGAAAGAAGAAGAACAGAAATTGCTAGAGCTTTAGCTACAGACCCAAAATTTATACTCTTAGACGAACCTTTTGCTGGTGTAGATCCCGTTGCAGTAGAAGATATTCAAAGAATTGTGGCCCAGCTTAAAGATAAAAATATTGGAATATTAATTACAGACCACAATGTCCAAGAGACTTTAGCCATTACAGAAAGGTCTTACCTCATGTTCGAGGGTGGTATATTAAAGGCTGGAATTCCGGAAGATTTAGCCAAAGATGAAATGGTTAGAAAAGTGTATTTGGGTCAAAATTTTGAGCTCAGGAAAAAGAAGCTGGACTTTTAATGGAGCTTCTTAGAAAATAAGCCACTGAATAAGTACATTAGAATGACCAAAGCCAATCCGGCAAATTCAAGTGCCATTAAAAGTATAACAGAGGTAAAAATAAAAGAATATCTAAGCTCATTTCCCCGCCATTTAAAATTTTTAAATTTCAAAGAAAAAAGCTTTATGGGCGCATTCATTACTGTGACAATGAAAACAGAAAAGCCTACCAGAAAATAGGGAGACAATAAGACTTCTTTTAACCCATCTGCCGTAGGAAAATAAAGCATACAAGGCACGGAGATTACAAGTAGTGCAGCTGCAGGGGTGGGCAAGCCAATAAAATGATCCGTTTGTCTTGTGTCAATATTGAAAAAAGCCAATCGGAAAGCTGCCCCAATAGGAAGGATTAGCCCAACCAATGGAAGCTGATCAAATATGAGCACCTCCACTAAAGTGAATCCAGAGGGATTTAACATCTTATAAATTGCCAAGCCAGGGACTACACCAGAGGTTACTAGATCTGCCAAAGAATCTAACTGTTTACCCATTTCACTTTTTACATCTAATATTCGGGCTGCAAAACCATCAAAAAAGTCAAAAACAATGCCTGTAAAAACAAATAGCATTGCTAAAAGTATTTCATTTTCTAAAACAGCAATTACAGCCAATAAACCGGACAATAAATTCAATGCGGTAATCGCATTTGGAATAAAACTTTTAATATTTTTCACAGGTCAAAAATACAATAATAACACAACATCTCACTTAAGCTGGCAGAGAAATGGGATTTGTATATATTTACATAAATATTACCACAGTTCATGAAGCCCAATCTATTTCACAATTTTCTTGTTTTTGTTTTCTTAACCTTACAGATCCAAGCACAAGATTTTAAATTAAGTGAGTATGCCGCTATAAGCATCTTAACTTGTGAACCCGGGACAGATTTATATGCCTCTTTTGGGCATTCAGCCATAAGGGTTCAAGACCCTATGATGCAGTTAGACATAATCTACAATTATGGCATATTTGATTTTTATGCACCAAATTTCTACACTAATTTCATCAAGGGAAAGCTTACTTATACCCTTGGAAGACAATATTTTAGTGACTTTCTTTTTGAATATGAAATGGAAAACAGAAGTGTCAAAGAGCAAGTACTCCGTTTGGATAAAAACAGCAGGGACCGCCTATTTAATTTTTTAGAAAAGAACTACCGACCAGAAAATAGGGACTACGCTTATGATTTTTTCTTTAACAACTGTGCCACAAAAATCAGAGACCTCATAGGAGAAAACGGACTTATAAGCGGCATACAAATAAACCAAGCTACTGACCTCAAAAAAACTTTTAGAGACCTACTCTCTGAAAACTTGGCTGCAAACAGCTGGGCTTTATTTGGTATAAATTTAGCATTAGGGGCCAAAGTAGACAAAATAGTGGCCCCAAGAGAATATCAATTCTTACCAACCTATCTCTCAGAATCATTGGAAATTCTCACAATTCGTGGCTTACCCCTTGTAGAAAATGATCGCATGTCTTACGAATCAAAGCCCAAACCAAAAATTCAAGAAGGTTTATACAGCACACCCGCTTTTACAAGCTTTTTAATATTAATTCTCACCCTAATCATAGGTGCAATAGAATATTTTACTGGAAAAAAATTATGGGGTTTTAATTTAATATTATTTGGATTAAGTGCTTTGGGGAGTCTGTTGCTGCTCTTTTTGTGGTTTCTGACTGACCACCACCCTACCGTGCACAATTTTAACTTATTATGGTTGTCTCCATGGGCATTTTTAATGCTTTGGATTAACATAAAAACCAGAGGCAACAAGCCCACCAAAATACAGCGATACATTGCTTTAGTTTTTGTTTTATTACTCAGTGCAACACCAGTAATACACTGGATAGGAATACAAAAATTCGATCCCTTATTTTTCCCAATCATAGGGGCTATATGGATGAGAAGCGTACCTTTGGCGTTTCAATGGAACCCTGTAAAATAGCCCCGTTATATGAACCTTTTAAGTGTTGAGAATATTAGTAAATCCTACGGGGAACTGGTCTTGTTTGAGCAATTGTCATTTGGAGTCAATAAGGACCAAAAAATTGCTTTAATTGCTAAAAATGGCAGTGGTAAAACGGCTATTTTAAATATCCTTTCAGGATTAGATCAGCCAGACCAAGGCATGGTTAATTACAGAAAAGACATTAAAGTGTCTTTTTTAGCCCAGGAGCCAATTCTCGCAGAAAACAGTACTATTGAACAATGTATTCTAGCTTCAGACAATGAGGTCTTAAAAGTCATAGCCAATTATGAGAAGGCATTATTAGACATGGACAATGCAGATGGCTACCAAAAAGCCTTTGATGCCATGGATAGACACGCCGCTTGGGACTTTGAGACCCAATACCAACAAATACTATCCAAACTAAAACTAGACGACCTTCAACTTAAAGTTTCCGCTTTATCTGGAGGACAAAAAAAACGGGTTGCGTTAGCCAACGCATTACTTAACAAACCTGATTTGCTCATTTTAGACGAACCTACAAACCACTTAGATTTAGAAATGATCGAATGGCTGGAAGTTTATTTTGCCAAAGAAAACATTACCCTATTTATGGTGACGCACGACCGCTATTTTTTAGAACGTGTTTGCAATGAAATTGTTGAATTAGACCAAGGGCAATTATACACCTATAAAGGGAATTACGCTTATTATTTAGAAAAAAAAGAGGCCAGACTATCACAAGAACAAGTAGAACAACACAAATCCAAAAGACTCTTTAAAAAAGAATTGGATTGGATGCGACGTCAGCCAAAGGCAAGAACAACAAAATCAAAATCTAGAATAGATGACTTTGCCCAAATAAAAGAACGTGCCCATCAAAGAAGACAAGACCATGAAATTCAACTTGAAATTGACATGGAACGTATGGGGACAAAAATCTTAGAATGTCACAAACTATTTAAATCCTTTGGAGATAAATCAATTTTAGACGGTTTTGATTATAATTTCCTAAGAGGGGAACGCATAGGGATTATTGGGAAAAATGGCACAGGAAAATCTACCTTTCTCAATATTCTTACTGGAAAGGAAAGCGTAGACGGTGGGAAAATAGTCGTTGGAGACACCATTAAATTTGGCTACTATACCCAGGACGGCATTCCATCAAAATCTGGACAAAAAGTGATTGATGTCATTCGTGAATTTGGAGACTATATTCCACTAAAAAAAGGACGGCAAATTTCTGCCCAACAATTATTAGAGCGCTTTTTATTCGACAGAAAAAAACAATATGATTTTGTTGAAAAGCTCAGTGGAGGAGAACGCAAAAGGCTGTATTTATGTACCGTACTTATACAAAACCCAAACTTTTTGATATTAGATGAACCCACCAATGATCTAGATATAGTTACTTTAAATGTCTTGGAGTCATTTTTATTGGATTATCCTGGATGCTTGCTCGTTGTATCTCACGACCGCTATTTTATGGATAAAATAGTAGACCACTTATTTGTTTTCAGAGGAGCGGGATATATAGAAGACTTCCCTGGGAATTATTCTGATTTCAGGGCATACGAAGACAGTCAAGACCAAGAACAAGAGCCCATAAAGCCTAAAAGCATCCAACAACAAACAGCTGCAAAAACAGCAACAACTACTCAAAAACAAAAAATATCCTTTAATGAACAAAAAGAGTACCAACAACTTGAGTCTAAAATAAGAAGTTTGGAGAAAGACAAATTGGCCTTAGAACAAAGTTTTTTTGAAGAAGGATTGTCTGTGGAGACTATAGAAGACAGGTCAAAAAAACTTCAAGAAGTCATTGAAACCATAGAGCTAAAAACAATGCGCTGGTTTGAATTAGCAGCAAAAATTGAAGGCTAGTGAAAAATAAAATTGGGGCATATATAGCTTACTTAAAATACCTCTGGAGGTCTAGTGACCAACACAGCGTTCATTCCCCCTTTGTTTTTGAATTATTGACAAAATGCATCCATAAAGTACCAAAAGGCTCAAAAACAAGCGCTTATAACCAAGCCATTAAAGCTTATTTAGAGAAAAAAAATATTCCGTTAATCAGTTCATTAACTGAGTTAACAATCTTAGAAACTTCCCTAACAAATAGGGGAGTTACAGCTTATTTTGTTGAGGAAATTAATGCCAATTTTAAACAAAAAGAGCTGTGGCAAAAACTAATTTCAGATAAAAACATTCAAATAAGTATTGATTACTGGAGTTTTGGACTTATTTTTACAAAAAAAGATCAAGAAAAAGAACATTTCATTTTGTTTAAGAATTCATGGAGATAATTCATATTTAAACAATTAATATTCTAACCCAAAACTGTTAAGCGCTATGAAAATTTACACCAAAACAGGTGACAGGGGAATGACAAGCTTATTCAATGGAAAAAGAGTACTTAAAAATGACCTTCATTTAGATTCATACGGTTCTTTAGACGAATTGAATGCTTGGATAGGTTTACTCAGAGAAGGTGCTGTAGTGGCTTCACAAAAACCCCTATTACTCGAAATACAAAAACATTTATTTGAAATTGGTGCCATCCTAGCGAATCCAACAAAAGAAGGAGAAAAACCCAAAGCCATTCCCACAAAGAACACAGATGACTTAGAGTTTGCCATTGATCAAATGGAACTCTCTTTGGACCCATTAACAAACTTTATACTTCCAGGAGGGAGTACTTATGTCTCCTACTGCCATTTAGCCAGAACCGTAAGTAGAAGGGCAGAAAGACTTCTTGTATCGCTTCATATGGAGCAACCTATTGATATTACTGTACTCGAATACATCAATAGACTTTCAGATTACTTTTTTATACTCAGCAGGTATGCTGCCAAAAATGGCGGTGTTGAAGAGGTGAAATGGATGCCATCCTAGTATTTTTTCTTATAATTTAAAATTTAAACTTAAAATAACTTGTGTATTCTAGTTTAAAAATTACTTTTGCAAAAATCTAAAACAGAACCCCATGTATTGGACATTAGAATTAGCTTCATATTTGAGTGATGCCCCTTGGCCAGCTTCAAAAGACGAATTAATAGATTACGCTATTAGAACAGGAGCCCCGTTAGAAGTCGTTGAAAATTTACAATCAATGGAAGAAGAAGGTGGAGAAATTTACGAGTCTATTGAAGAAATATGGCCAGATTATCCAACAGATGAAGACTACCTCTGGAATGAGGATGAATATTAAAAGTATAGAAATCTATTTGACTTAGATTTCCCGAAAAAAGTCTCCTTGGAGGCTTTTTTTTTGCTTATTTTTGAAAGGATATGTCATATAACATGACAACAAAGACCACGGCATGAAATTTGTAATTTATTTGCCAAAAAACACACCTTTACCAATTCGCGTAACACACGCAGAGAACTGATCATATGAGTTTTATAAACAACGTACTTAAAGTATTTGTAGGAGACAAAGCAAAGAAAGATGTCAAAGCCCTACAACCCCTGATAGATAAAATTAATGCCTTTGAAAAAGAAATGGAAAGCCTATCTCACGACGCATTGAGAGAGAAGACCCATGGCTTTAAAAAATTACTAAAGGAGGCAACAGCAAGCACCGAGAGTGAAATTGAATCGTTAAAATTAGCGGCCTTAAACGAGACTGATATTGACAAAAACGAAGATACTTACAACAAAATTGACCAGCTGAAAGAAGCACAGTACAGCATTACTGAAAAAGTATTAGAAGATATTTTACCTGAAGCATTCGCCCTAGTCAAAGAAACTGCAAAAAGATTTACTCAGTCAGAAGAAATAGCCGTAACAGCTTCTGCGTCAGACAGAAAAGCTGCCGCCACCAAAGACTACGTAAACATACAAGATGACACTGCAATTTGGAGTACAAGCTGGGACGCAGCAGGTAAAAAAGTAAAATGGGATATGATCCATTATACTGTTCAGCTTATTGGAGGAATAGCGCTACACCAGGGGAAAATTGCAGAGATGCAAACAGGAGAAGGGAAAACCTTAGTGGCCACCCTACCGGTTTATTTAAATGCGCTTACAGGAAATGGGGTACACTTAGTGACCGTGAACGATTATTTGGCTAAAAGGGATAGTGCATGGATGGCTCCTTTGTTCGAATTCCACGGAATGACCATAGACTGTATTGACCACCACCAACCAAATTCTCCGGGGAGAAGGGCTGCATATGAAGCAGACATTACCTATGGCACCAATAATGAATTCGGATTTGACTACCTACGTGACAATATGGCGCACAGTCCAACCGATTTAGTACAAAGAGCGCCAAACTTTGCCATTGTAGATGAAGTAGATTCCGTCCTTGTGGACGATGCCCGAACACCACTCATCATTTCAGGTCCTGTTCCAGAAGGTGACAGACACGAATTCACAGAGTTAAAGCCAAGGGTAAACGAATTGGTAAACATGCAAAGACAGTACCTCACTGGTATCTTGTCAGAGGTTAAAAAGCTAATCGCAGCTGGGAACGAAAAAGAAGGAGGGTTCCTTTTACTCAGGGTCCACAGAGGGTTACCAAAAAATAAAGCCCTCATTAAATTTTTAAGTGAGGAAGGCGTAAAACAACTGTTACAAAAAACAGAGAACTTCTACATGCAAGACAACAACAAGCAAATGCCAGAGGTAGACGCTGAATTGTGGTTTGTAATTGAAGAAAAAACCAATCAAATAGACCTTACTGAAAAAGGGGTTTCATACCTTTCTACAGAAGAAGACAAAGAATTTTTTGTTTTACCAGATATTGGTTCAGCCATTGCTGAGATTGAAAACAAAGGGCTTGAATTAGAAGAAGAAGCCACCGAAAAGGACCAATTATTTAAAGACTTTTCTATTAAAAGTGAGCGCATTCATACCTTAAACCAACTGTTAAAAGCCTATACTTTATTTGAAAAAGATGTTGAGTATGTAGTCATGGACAATAAAGTCATGATTGTAGACGAACAAACAGGAAGGATTATGGATGGTAGAAGGTATTCAGATGGCCTACACCAAGCCATTGAAGCCAAAGAAAATGTAAAAATCGAGGCCCTTACACAAACTTTTGCCACCGTTACCTTACAGAATTACTTTAGAATGTACAAGAAGTTAGCTGGTATGACAGGTACCGCTATTACTGAAGCTGGGGAGTTTTGGGAAATTTACAAATTAGATGTCATGGAGATCCCCACCAATAGACCTATTTCTAGGGCAGATAAAGATGACCTGATTTACAAAACCAAAAGAGAAAAATACAATGCCATTATAGAAGAAGTCACCAAACTATCTGCAGCAGGGAGACCCACACTAATTGGTACTACCTCCGTAGAAATTTCTGAATTACTTTCCAAAATGCTTGGCATCAGAAAAGTACCCCATAATGTATTGAATGCCAAGTTGCATAAAAAAGAAGCAGATATTGTTGCAGAAGCTGGAAATGCAGGCGTGGTTACAATTGCAACCAACATGGCTGGAAGGGGAACAGACATTAAACTTTCAGAAGAAATTAAAGCCGCCGGTGGACTTGCCATTATTGGAACTGAAAGACATGATTCTAGAAGGGTAGACAGACAGCTAAGGGGAAGGTCTGGAAGACAAGGAGATCCAGGTAGCTCTCAATTTTATGTCTCATTAGAAGACAATCTAATGCGACTCTTTGGATCAGACAGGGTAGCCAAACTCATGGATAGAATGGGCTTAGAAGAGGGAGAAGTGATTCAACATTCTATGATGACAAAATCCATAGAGCGGGCTCAGAAAAAAGTAGAAGAAAATAATTTTGGGGTTCGTAAACGTCTTTTAGAATACGACGACGTCATGAACGCACAAAGAGAAGTGGTCTATAAGAGAAGGAGGCACGCTTTACAAGGCGAACGTCTTAAATTAGACATTGCCAACATGATATTTGATACTTGTGAAATCATTACAGGAGACAATAAAGCGGCCAGTGATTTTAAAAACTTTGAATTTGAACTGATCAAATACTTTGGAATGACAGCACCATTCTCAGAGGAAGAATTCTTAAAAGAAGCGCCTAACAGCCTTACTAGAAAAACATACAAATCTGTACTAGTTCATTATCAAAATAAAATGGCCCGCAGCAGCCAAACCGCCTTTGGGGTAATTAAGAATGTATACGAAGACCAATCCAATAAGTTTGAGCGTATTGTAGTGCCTTTTACAGATGGAATTAAAACCTTAAACGTGGTAACAGACCTCACCAAAGCCTATGAGAGTGAAGGAAAGCAACTCATCACTGACTTTGAGAAAAACATTACTCTAGCCATGGTAGACGAGGCTTGGAAAACACATTTGAGAAAAATGGATGAGCTTAAACAGTCTGTGCAGTTGGCTGTTCACGAACAAAAAGATCCTTTATTAATTTATAAGTTTGAAGCTTTTGAACTGTTCAAGGGTATGTTAGAAAGGGTCAATAAAGACATTGTTTCTTTCTTATTCAAAGGAGAACTTCCCACTGAGAATCCGAATCAAATTCAAGAAGCCAGGCAGCAACGCAGGGCCAAAGAAAACCTTCAAACAACCAAAGAAGAAATTCCTAATGTAGATGAAATGGCTGCTAAAAGTAGGGCGATAAGTCAAAACCAAGCAGGTAGACCATCAGTGACAGAAACCATTGTTAGAACAGAAGCTAAAATTGGAAGAAATGATAAAGTAACCATTCAGAATGTAATGAGTGGAGAACAAAAAACATTAAAATACAAACAAGCTGAATCACTTTTAAAAGAAGGCAGCTGGATCATCACAAAATAGTGACCCTGGACCCAATCGAAAATCACTAACCACAAAAACCACCCAATGAAAAAGCCACTACACTTATTAATTGCTTTACTAACTATCAGCATTGGTTTTGGACAATCTGCAGAAGGAGACGGTCCACACAGCCAACTAATTATTAGAGGGGTTACCCTAATCAATGGAAATGGAGCACCTCCAAGAGGACCAATAGATATTGTAGTAGAAGGAAATAAAATTACTCAAATAGCGGTAGTGGGGTATCCTGGTGTGGCTATTACAGAAAAGAGTAGGCCTACGCTAAAAGCAGGAGGAAAAGAGTTAGATGCATCGGGCATGTATTTAATGCCTGGTTTTATAGACATGCATGGACATATTGGGGGCCGCGCACAAGGAGCAGAACCAGAATATGTGTTTAGACTCTGGATGGCCCATGGGGTAACAACAGTGAGAGAACCCTCTGGAAGAGGACTAGAATTTACCCTAGACCTAAAAAGAAAATCAGAAAAAAACAGCATAGTAGCTCCGAGACTTTTCGCTTATACGGGCTTTGGGTCTGGAAGTAAAAAAGACATTAACACACCAGAAGAGGCTAGAGAATGGGTGAGGGATAATGCAAAACAAGGCGCAGACGGAATTAAATTTTTTGGTGCTGCTCCAGCTATTATGCAAGCCGCACTAGAAGAAAACAAAAAGCTAGGATTAGGTTCTGCATGCCACCATTCACAAATGGATGTGGCGCGATGGAATGTATTACACTCCGCTAGAGCCGGACTGACTAGTATGGAACATTGGTATGGTTTGCCGGAGGCATTGTTCTCAGACAGAACAGTCCAAAACTATGCATTAGATTACAACTATCAAAACGAACAACACCGCTTTGAGGGTGCTGGACAACTCTGGGAACAGGCAGCTGCCCCCTACTCCGACCATTGGAATAATGTAATGAATGAACTCATCGCATTGGATTTTACCATGGACCCCACCTTTAATATTTATGAGGCCAATAGAGACCTTCAAAGGGCTAGAAGGGCAGAATGGCATGAAGATTACACCCTGCCATCCTTGTGGAAATTTTATGAACCAAGTAAAATATCGCATGGCTCCTACTGGCACAATTGGGGTACCGAACAAGAGGTGGCTTGGAAAAGAAATTACAAACTTTGGATGACTTTCATCAATGAATATAAAAACCGAGGCGGAAGGGTTACTACAGGTTCAGATTCAGGATTTATTTATCAGCTCTATGGTTTTGCCTACGTAAGGGAATTAGAGCTTCTCAGAGAGGCAGGATTTCACCCGCTAGAAATTATCAGATCTGCTACTTTAAACGGCGCAGAAGCACTAGGAATGGAAGACCAGTTAGGTACTGTAGAAGTGGGTAAATTGGCAGATTTTGTGATCGTAGATCAAAACCCCCTTCAAAACCTAAAAGTCCTTTATGGAACAGGCGCAGTTTCTTTGACTGAAGACAATCAAGTGGTTAGAAAAGGCGGGGTAAATTACACGGTTAAAGACGGAATTATTTACGACGCAAAAGCCCTATTGAAAGAAGTTAAAGACATGGTAGACGCTGCTAAAGAAAAAGAAGGCTTTAAGATTACCCAGCCTGGCGTAAAACAATAGGAACCTTCTGCACTTTTTATTTCATTTGTTTGCTGGCAATTGGCTTGTATGGTTTGTAAGACTATTTTACATGACAACTGCTGTGTTTGAACCGATCTTTAAAACCCTTTGGTAGTCTCTTTTTTTTGTAACTTGTTATACAAAAAAAAGAGACTATGATTTCTAAAACATTTATGACAAATGCTTTTCTGTGGTGTACTTTAGCACTTGCTTTAGTACTACAACCATCTGAAAAAGCCCCTCAAAATTCATATACTGAAACCGCCTATTTTGCCAGTGGTTGCTTTTGGTGTGTAGAGGCTATTTTTGAATCTGTAACAGGGGTTGGAGATGTGGTTTCAGGCTATGCTGGGGGAACAGAAAAAAATCCTACCTACAATCAAGTTGCAGGAGGCAGAACCGCACATGCAGAGGCTGTTAAGGTACCTTACAACCCAAAGCAAGTTTCCTATGAAACTTTAGTTAAAGTATTTTTTGGGTCCCACGATCCCACTACCCGCAACAGACAAGGACCAGACAGAGGTCCTCAATATAGGTCAATTGCTTTTTACAAAACAAGTGCTGAAAAAGCAGTTATTACAACGCATATAGATGTATTAAACACCGAGAAGGCTTTTAATAACCCAATAGTGACACAAATAATGCCTTTCACAATATTTTATGAGGCAGAAGATTACCACCAAGATTTTGAAGCTAGAAACCCAAACAATCCATATGTAAGGGCGGTGTCTGTGCCCAGGTTATTAAAATTCAAAGCTAAATTTCCAAAACTATTAAAAGCCTCTCATTAAATGAGTGTTCACAAAGCAGCTTTAATAGAGGTATTTACTTTAGAAAATGAATTTCTAAAAATGGAAGTATTGAATTATGGTGCTATTATTAAAAGTTTAAAACTAAAGCTTGAACACGAAGAATCACAAGAATTGGTCGCAGGACATCCTGAGGTATTATTATATTTAGAGGACCCTTGGTTTCTTGGGGCTTGCCTAGGACCATTTGCAGGGAGAATTAAAAGAAAAAACAGCCCTTCAAATACTGTAGACTTTCCAGGAAATACTGAAAACATTGAATTGCATGGAGGGAAGCAAGCCTATTCCAAACAGTTTTGGCAATTAGAAAAAATAGGCTCAGGAGCAGCCCCTTTTATTTGTCTTTCTTATTGCCAACAAGTACAGCAAGAAAGAGTTAGTAATCATAAGGCTTTAAAATCAGGGACCATTAAAACATTAGTGACCTATAGCCTCATAAATAATGAATTAAAAATAAGCTATAAAAGCACTTCTACTGTCCCTCAGGTGTTTAACTTAAGCAATCACAGTTATTTTATTTTAGACCAAGCCCAGGATGTTTCAGATTACCTTTTAGAAATTAATGCATTCCATAGGATACAAACAGACCACCAATTATTACCAACTGGAAAGCTGCTTTCATTAAAAAATGATGCCTATCATTTTAGCCCACCAAAAAAAATAAATCAAATAGAACTAGACACGCCATTTGTATTGAACCATACAAGTAAATTAGGACAAAGAGCAGCTAGTGTGTACTCTGAAAAAAGCAAGTTACGTATGGATGTTTATACAGACCAAGACATCCTAGTATGCTTTACACCCCAAGAATTTAAAGGAATTTGTTTTGAAACCCAGGGATACCCAGATGCACCAAGCCATGAAAATTTTAAGACCATAGTCATAGATAAAGACAGGCCTTACCAACAAGAGACCCGATACAAATTTGAAAAAACAGCCGAGTAATTCCCTAATTATTATCGAATATTAAGGGCGCTCACACACAAAAACCATGAAAAATAACCTATCAATATCGGTACCCAAATTGATCAAAGGGATTGTTAATGGTGAAATACCCGCTTTGAGCAAGGCTATTAGCTTGGTAGAAAGCAAATTACCCATTCACCAAAAATGGGCCCAGGAATTAGAGGTCGCCTTTTCAAAAGAAAATCCAAATACGATAAGAGTGGGTATTTCTGGGGTTCCAGGAGTAGGTAAAAGCACTTTAATTGAAGCATTGGGTATGTATCTTGTGGAGAAGGGACTTAGACTAGCCGTACTAACCATTGATCCCAGTAGCCAACAAAGTGGCGGAAGCATCCTGGGAGATAAAACAAGGATGGACCAACTGGCTGCGCACAAGAGTGCATATATAAGAACTACGGCTGCAGCAAGTACTTTGGGTGGTGTGGCACAAAATACCCGCTCAAGTATCCTTTTCTGTGAAGCTGCTGGCTTTGACGTAATCATTGTAGAAACGGTAGGGGTTGGACAAAATGAATTGGAAGTTCATGAAATGGTAGACGCACTTTTACTCCTTCAATTGCCCGGAGCTGGAGATGAAATTCAAGGTATTAAAAGAGGACTACTGGAGATGGCAGACGCCTTGTTAATTAACAAGGCAGACGGGGCGCAAGCCCCGTTAGCCAAAAAAGCACAGCAGTATTTCAAGGCTTCTGTTCATGGTTTTAGGCCCAGAAAAAACGGATGGGAGCCCCCGGTACTTTTGGCTTCTGCCATTGAAAATCGCGGTGTAAAAGAAATGTGGCAAAGCATAGAAGATTTTATTCGCCTTCAAAAGAAACATGGTGATTTTGAGCTAAAAAGAACCGCTCAAAAAATTCTAGGACTGCACCGACTTGTTTGCCAGCGTTTAGAAGCCTCTTTTTACGCAGACAAGAAGGTTCAAAATGAAATTCCTGATATAAAAAGACAACTCACCAATGGCACTTTAAGCATCTCTAAAGCGGCTGAAATACTTATTGATGGATTTAGAAATAGCCACAAAAAGTCATTATAATTTTAAAATCTAATCAAAAATAGGTCCTATTTATTAGGGCAATAACAAACCTAACTTTAAGGCTATTTCACTCAAAAAATAGCTCCAATAAATTTATTTAAATACACAAAAAGCGGTTTCAAAGGTGCTTCAGGCCTTATACCTAGCGTCAAATTTCAAAAAAGTCCTTAGAAATACTACAAAAAGACGGCTATTCTATAAAATGACTTAAATTTGTGGGACTAAATGACCATCATGAACATTCACACTCAGGAACTCCTTTCCGTTGTTGTACCCCTTTATAACGAACAAGACAATGTGCTTTTACTTACCCAGAAAATTCACGAAAGCCTTGTAGGGTATCAATATGAGATTATTTATATAGATGACTTTTCCACAGACCAAACCAAAAAGGTGGTCAATGATTTGGCAGACAATCAAGTCCACTTAATAGCCCTTAAAAAAAATTACGGCCAAAGTTTGGCCCTTGCTGCAGGAATTGACTACGCTTCTGGAACCTATATTATTACCATGGATGGTGACCTTCAGAACGACCCCTCAGACATTCCTTCTATGTTAAAAGAAGCCATTGACGGAGGCTATGATTTGGTGACAGGTATTAGACAGAAACGAAAAGACAGCTTACTGAAAAAAATACCTTCAAAAATTGCCAACTTCTTGGTGAGAAGGGTCACTAAATTAGACATCAAAGACAACGGCTGTGCCTTAAAAGTCTTTCATAAAGATGTGGCTAAAGACCTTAATTTATACGGCGAAATGCACCGCTTCATTACGCTTTTAGCATTCTTAGAGGGAGCGCAAATAAAACAAGTCCCTGTTAAACATCATGCCAGACATGCTGGAGTCTCCAAATATGGATTGGAGCGTGTATTTAAGGTAATTGCAGATATGATGTTATTGCTTTTTATTAGAAAATACATCCAAAGACCCATTCATCTCTTTGGGATTTTTGGGGTGCTATTAATAGGGGCAGGACTATGTATAAATGCGTATTTGGTGTACCTTAAACTTATGGGCGAAGATATAGGAACTAGGCCCCTACTCACCCTGGGAATGATGCTGATTTTTGCAGGAATTCAATTGTTCACCATCGGAATTGTTATGGAATTGCTGATCAGAACCTACTACGAGTCTCAAAAGAAAAGACCTTATAGAATCAGAAAAGTTACCCAAGGGGGAACGGCTATTTCAAAATAACTACAGCCTCAAAAAAGATTGGTTCAAATTGGTATGAAAATCAAAACCAACACAAAATCATTAACTAAAAACATGAAAAAAAAAGCGCTTTTATTTCTCAAGATAGGGATCAGTGCAGTGCTTTTATACCTTATTTTTTTGAAAATTCCCTTTAGCGAAGTCTCTCAAACTTTGTTAAAAGCACATTGGGGATATTTAGGCTTGGGGACTTTATTCTTTTTTTTGTCAAAAATAATAGCCGCTTTTAGACTACAACTATTCTGGCAATGTATAGGAGTACAACTAAACCACGGGTATAATTTAAGGCTCTACTTATTAGGCATGTTTTACAACTTGTTTCTACCCGGCGGCATTGGTGGAGATGCTTATAAAGGGTATGTCATAAAAAAAACATTTCAAACACCAACTAAAAAAATCTTTGGCGCCCTTTTAGTAGACAGGCTGTCAGGACTACTGCTTTTGTGCGTTTTTAGTGCCCTTTTAGCGGCTATTGGTATTCACGAGCTACTCAGCCCATTTAGATACCTTTTCATATTGGCTGTCCCTTTGGGTGTTTTAGTTTACTATATAGGGTTAAAGAAAATATACCCTTACACCCTAGCTGTTTTCTGGAAAACCTTTGTGTATTCTGCAGGAGTGCAATTGTCTCAATTAATTACTGCCTTGTGCATATTATGGGCGCTGGACCAAACACAAGATATTGGACTGTATTTTTTGGTCTTTTTAATATCTTCTATCGTGGCTATTATTCCATTGACCATTGGTGGAATAGGCAGTAGAGAGCTTACCTTCTTATATGGCGCACAATGGTTGGCCTTAGATTACAAAACAGCCATAGCTATGAGCTTGCTGTTCTTTTTTATTACTGCTTCCGTCTCTTTAACTGGAATGGTGTATCACTTTAGGTCATTACCGGAACCAGGCAAAAACACCAAGTAGCGTTTTTCTAAAGTATTGGCTCTTGTAGCAGGATTTAAAAAGGCTATTTTTAATTTAGTAATTCTATAAGAGGGCACTGAAAATTCAATATTAAAGGGAATGTCTGTTTTAGAAAGTTGGTCTAATTGAAGCCCATTTAGGTACATCCAAACGTTTGACAAATCCTTGAGTTCCTCTAACTGATCTACTATTTTTAAGGGCGATCTAAGGCCAAAATCCATTGCCCAACTGTGTGCGTTTCCCCATTTATACACCTTATCTGGTGAGATGTAAGAGGATTGCAATATTTTCTCTGAAGCAGTTTTACCTGCTTGATATTGAAGTAATTTAGGATAAAAACCAATATTTAGAATCCCATTTACAAAAACAGCTGTTAAGACTCCTGTCAGAAGGATGCCAGAAAAAACCGCTTTAGTCCTTAATATCCAGGCAATACTTCCTACTATAAAAAGTCCCAACAAAACATAGGAAACCCAAAATTCAAAGGGAAATACCCCTATACATAGAACCAAAGCTACAGTACCCAAAAGGACGAATAATAGCTTTTGTATGTGGAGCATGGGTTTCCAAATTATTCCCTGGCCACCTACCCTAGCTGCAACCAATACCGCCCAAAGGGGAATACTACTATTGAGGTAATGCGGCAGTTTAAATTGGGCAAAGCTTATTAAGAGTAAAATAGCCAATGCTCCGTATAGAAGTCCTTGGGTTTTATCCAAAACTGCTTTGGATTTAAACCGCCTTACAAAGAGATATATCGCCAAGGGCGTAAAAGGCAGAAAAGCCCACAGAAAAGTATGGAAAAAGAAAAAATAATCAGGACTATTACTGCCCATACCCTGGCCACTCATGCGCTCAAAACTCTGCTCAAAAAGGATAAATAAAATACCAGACCTATCTGAAACACCCCGAATCACTAATTCAGGATGAAGGTCAAATTGCACATAATAAGCATATAAAATAGGACATATGCCTAAAACAAATGCAGCTACTCCTAAAAGCACTTCTTTTCTCCAGAGCAGTGACCATTGGCGGTTATAAATAAGATGCCCCATTAAAGGAAATCCAATCATGACAAGAGCCAAATGTCCTTTTGTAGAAAAAGCCATGGCTGCTGCCAAAGCTCCAAAAACCATAGGGCGCCAATTGGGCCTTTCCGCAAACGCGATGAATTGCCACAAGGACAAGGCAACAAATCCTGTAAGAACTGCATCTGTCCTAAGATCAATTGCAGATAAAACAATGGTTTGGGCACTTAAAAAAATAAGTGTAGCAGCTCTAGCGACAGGGACTGAATACAGTATTTGGGCCAGTTTAAACACACTATAAGCAGCTAATAATAAAGCCATAAAACCTGGCAACTTATATGAAAACTCATAAATTCCAAAAACAGCATATGAAGCAGCAGCCAACCAATAGTGTAAATGTGGTTTGTCAAGATAGGGTTCAGTGCCTTTGAATAGCGCGAGAAAATCACTTTCTTGAAACATTCTCATAGACATAACAGCAAATTGTGCAGAATCATTTTCTAACAGTCCACTAAACAGTCCCATAGCATAAACCGCCAAGAGCAAAGTTAGTAATACGATAAATGTCTTTTTAGATAGCATTAATTAGCTTGCTTAAATAAAACCTGTTTCTTAAAAATAAATTGAGCCAGATAGGCAAAGAATGCACCTATAAAAAATCCAATAAGCACATCAAAAGGATAATGTACACCTAAATATATTCTACTAAAACCGACCATAAAAGCCAAAAATGCACCAATATAAATAAACCAAGACCAAAATTGTCTGAGGAGCATTCCCATAAATATAGTGACCGCCATACTGTTGGCTGCATGTGCAGAAAAGAAACCATAAGGACCACCACAACGAGCCTTAACGAGCCTAAGCCCCACATCTAGTAGCGGTTCGTGACAAGGCCTTGGCCTAGCAAAACCGTACTTAAACGCGTTGGCCAATTGGTCTGTTGCTAGTATTAATATAGCTAAAGCGAGGATCGCTTTTAAACAAACTACAAGACCGTATTTATGGTACATCTTCCAAAGAAAAAAAAGCACTAGAGGAGCGCCAATAGCCTTTTCTGAGAGTAACAACCAAAATGCATCCCATGAAGGGCTTCCCAAACTATTGAGAAACACAAAAAGAGCGCGGTCTATAGATTGAAGTAGCTCTAGCATTATGCTTCGTACCTAGAAATCTCTCTGTCGTAAAAATCAGTAGCTGCTTGAATGAGTCCTTCCGTTTCCGTTTCCAGTTCTTTTTCATCTTCTGGAGAAAAATCTTCCAACCATTCCACGCTGTCGTCTTCAAGGTTTATAATGAACCTAGGATAGTCTGTGTGTATAACAAAAATAGCGGTGGGGAAATCAGTGTTGTCACCGAGTAAAAATTTTGGAAATTCCATAGGATAATATTTTTAAATACGTTGGTCTGTACGTTGATCTATTAGCAGAAGTATGCTGCTTCTGATTGTTTTAGTGGTAATTTAAATTTTAAACTAAAGCACTAAAATAGTGAGAATCTTAGGAAACCGGAAGAGAAAGGTCTTCTATATGCTTTTTTGTCAGATAATTAAATCGGATATATAACATAATAGCTGAAGCAGTTAGGCCAGCTAAAAGGCCCAGCCAAATTCCAACGCTTTCCAAAGGGGTGTATAAGCCTAGGTAAAAACTCACAGGAAAACCAATCATCCAATAAGCGATAAAGGTAATTAGGGTGGGTATTTTAACATCTTGAAAACCTCTTAATGCACCCAAGACCACTACTTGTAATCCATCTGAAATTTGAAAAAATGCTGCCACTAAAAGTAATTGACCGGTAAGGAAAATAACTTCTGTATTGTCTGCCGCATTGATTAAATCATTGTTATTGAGATAAATTGTAGGCAATATATCTCTAAAAGCTAAAAACAAAATAGCAAACACTACTTCCAGAATAAAGGTCAATAAAAAGATAGACATGGCAATTCTCCGCAGTGCATTAAAATCTTTTAATCCTTTCTGATTGCCTACCCTAATCATAGCTGCAACACCAAGTCCCATACCCACCATAAAAGTCATACTAGACAAGTTCAAGGCAATTTGATTGGCCGCTTGTGCATTTTTTCCCAACACACCACTAAGCCAAATGGCCGATGTAAATATGGCTACCTCAAAAAACATTTGCAATGCAGAAGGAAAGCCTAAATTGATGATTTTAGTCAGTACGCTCTTCTCAATAACCTTAAAGTTTATGTTGTGTACATAGGCCTTAAATTTGTCCTTATAACGAAATATAGCCCAAAGTAAAATTACCATGACCACCCTAGAAACTAAAGTCCCAACTGCTGCACCAACAATCCCCATTTCAGGGAAACCAAAAGTGCCATAAATCAATAAATAGTTAAGAACAATATTAATCACGTTGGCAACAACGGTTACATACATAGGGTATTTGGTCTGAGAAAGTCCCTCTGAAAACTGCTTCAAAGCCTGAAAAACAATTAATGGCACCAGAGAAAAAGCGACCAAATCCAAATAAGGCATGGCCAATGTAACAACCTCTATAGGCTGTTTCATATGATACATAAGTGGTTTACACAGTAGGATTAGAAAAAACAAGGCCAATCCTAAAACGGTACATAAAACCAATCCGTGTTTGAGTGCTGATTTTCCTGAGGCAGTGTCTTTTGCTCCATCAGATTCCGCTACCAGTGGTGTAATAGCAGTAGAAAACCCAATGCCTAAAGACATGGCTATAAACACAAAACTGTTTCCTAAAGAAACCGCTGCTAGTTCGGCGGTTCCTAATTGTCCCACCATAATATTGTCTGCAAAAGCAACAAAAGTATGGCCTAAAAGGCCTAGGATTACTGGAAAAGAAAGGCTTAAATTATATCTAAATTCTTTGGTGTATTGCTGTAACAAATGGTTGAAATTTTGCTTGCAAATATAGGCTTTCTAAAGCAGCTATAAACATCTTAAAAAAAATGTATGTACATAATTAAATGTAATGTGATGGGCCGCCATTTTGCGCTACTAATTTAATACTTATGAAAATACAATCTTTAATACTTTTGATAATGCAATCTTTAAAACTTATGAAAATACAATCTTTAATACTTATGAAAATGTAATACAGTTTTAGGGCTCTCTTATAATTTTTTAGCTGCATTCCAGAATACATCCATCTCCTCTAGTGACATATCACTCAAAGACAAACCCTTTAATTGCGCCTGAGATTCCAAGTATATAAATCTCTTTTTAAACTTTGTATTGGTTCTTTCTAGGGCGTTTTCTGGATTTATCCCTATAGCCCTTGCGTAATTAATCATCGAGAAAATTAGGTCTCCAAACTCTGCTTCCATTGCATCGGTATTGCCTTTTTTGACCTCATCATTAAACTCTCCGAGTTCTTCTTTAACTTTTTCCCAAACCTGCTCAGGTTTCTCCCAATCAAAACCTACACCAGCAGCTTTTTCTTGCATTCTATATGCTTTTATTAAAGCAGGAAGTCCTTTTGGAACACCTGAAAGCACCCCTTTATTCCCCTCTTTTAACTTGAGCTGTTCCCAGTTTTTCTTGACCTCTTCTTCATTTTCAACGGTGACGTCTCCATAGATATGTGGATGCCTGTGAATGAGTTTATCACAGATTTCATTACACACATCTCCCATATCAAATGTACCAGACTCACTCCCTATTTTGGCATAAAACACAATATGCAACAAAACATCTCCCAGTTCCTTTTTAACTTCTTGAAGGTCGTTATCTAAGATAGCGTCGGCCAATTCATAGGTTTCTTCTAAAGTGAGTAAGCGTAAACTTTCCATGGTTTGCTTCTTATCCCAAGGGCATTTTAAACGCAACTCATCCATAATGGTTAACAATCTGTCAAAGGCTTTTAATTGGTCTTCTCTTGAATTCATAGAGGCAGTTTTAAAAGGGTGTGTTTTTTTAGATCAACAAAACTACAGATTTAAATGTCACAAGTCTAATGTCTCGGTGTCATAGGTCTAAAAAATTAGGTGTGCTCATTCAAAAAATGTAATTTAAATGAATAATTTTTAATTGAAAACAATATAGAATCATGAAAAAAATAGTGCTCGTTCTAGGCTTGTTCATCTGTTGCAATGCTAATGTCTTTTCACAAAATCCGTTTAAAGCAGAGGTTCAAGAAATACAAAACAGGTACACTAACCTTAAAAAACAGGGAAAAACAATTGTATTCACAGGTAGTTCTAGCGTGAGAATGTGGCCGTCTGTCAGTGATTTAACTCCAGAAAATACGATCATAAATACTGGTTTTGGTGGGTCTCAAGCACGAGATTTATGGCGACATAAAGAGGCCCTTATCATTCAGTTCCAACCCCATCAAGTTTTTATATATGAGGGTGACAATGATTTGTTTGCGGGAGTACACCCAAGAAAAATTAAACACACCACAAAAAAAATAATCAGGGCCATTCAGAAAAACAACAAACAAACTCAGATAGTCCTTATAGCCGCTAAACCGAGTATAAGTCGCTGGGATTTAAAAACAAAGTACTTACAATTAAATAACCTTTTCAAACGGCTCGCTGCTAAGAAAGAGCAACTCATCTATGCAGATGTATGGCACCCTATGCTTAAAGAAGGTGCGCTAGACAAAAGCTTGTTTGTTTCAGATGGCTTACACATGAATCAAAAAGGATACGCTATTTGGGAATCCGTTTTGAAACCATTAATATTGAAGTAAGAAATTAAAACCCATCATTAATAAAAGTCAGAAACATTTACTACAATAATCAAACACAAATACCAATCAAAACTAAAACCACAAATACCAATCAAAATAATCAACCACAAATACCAATTACATGACATTTATTACTTCTAAACTACGCTACTTAATCTTATTCGCGGTGCTTTTTTTAACCGCCTGTCAAAAGCCAATGATTGAAATTGAACAAGGAATTTCAGACTTTTCAGCGCTTGGATTAATTCCCATCCCCGCGGCAATAGAAGAAGATGAGCACGGATTTCCAATGTATAAAGACACCTATATAAAAACTTCAGATACCACAGCATTTATGTTGCATATGGCTCAATTCACTGCAGAGAAAATCTTTCATCACAGTGGGTTGTCCCTAGAAATTAATCCTGAAAACCCACGTGGAACAGCCATTGAACTTGAAATAACCCCTACAGAAGAAACTGAGGTTAAAACTACTGAGCATAATATGGATCCGAATACTACGGGAGAATCTTATAAAATTTCGGTGGGTAAAAGTATTTTAAGAATAGCATCGGAGCAGCCAAGTGGTCTTTTTAGAGGCATTCAAACTTTAAGACAATTAATTCCTAACCAAGCTGCAACAATAAAAAATATGCCGGTATGGGAAATTCCTGGAGGAACCATTCAAGACGCCCCAAATTATGCTTTTAGAGGGGCTATGTTAGATGTGGCCAGACATTTTTTTACGATACAAGAGGTAAAACGCTATATAGATCTATTGGCCTATTACAAAATAAATATCTTACACCTTCACCTTACAGATGACCAAGGATGGCGCATTGAAATTAAAAAATGGCCCAAACTCACTGAGGTAGGTGGCGAAAAGGAAGTGGGTGGAGGTACTGGTGGTTTTTACACCCAAGCGCAATACAAAGATTTGGTGGCTTATGCGAATAAACACTTTATAACCATCATTCCTGAGGTCGATATGCCTGGACACACCAATGCGGCATCTGTGGCTTATCCATTCTTAAATGGCAATGGAAAAACTCCTGAATTATACACTGGTACTGAGGTGGGGTTCAGTACTTGGGATGCCAATAATGAAAAAGTATATGACTTTGTGACGGATGTTGTGAATGAAATTAGTGCCATAAGCCCTGGTCCTTATTTTCATTTAGGGGGAGATGAGAGTCATGTTACCAAAAAACCGGACTATATTAAATTTGTAAATAGGGTAAGTGAAATTGTAAAACAGGCGGGTAAAACACCTATTGGCTGGGATGAAATTGTTACTGCAGACACAGACAGCACTGCCATTGCTCAGTTTTGGGCCAGTGAGAAAAATGCTGCTATAGCGGTACAAAAAGGCATGAAGGTCATTTTATCTCCTGCCAAGAAGGCCTATTTAGACATGCAGTACAAGGAAGATTCTCCTTATGGACTGCACTGGGCGGGTTATGTGCCGGTAGACACCGCTTATATTTGGACGCCGGAAACTTATGCAAAAGGGGTTCCCAGTGAATTGATCCTAGGTATAGAGGCCCCACTCTGGTCTGAAACCATTAGCAATAGTGATGAGATAGAATACCTGGCATTTCCTAGATTACCAGGATATGCTGAATTGGCTTGGAGCAGCCCTGAAAAAAGAGACTGGAATGAGTACAAAGAAAGATTGGCTTTACAATCCCTGTTTTTTGACAGGAATAAAGTAAATTATTATCCTTCCGAAAAAATAGATTGGGTTAGCCCACCATTGGCTCCCAAAACAATTGGAAAAGATTAGGGATAAAAATTATAGCGCATTAAAAAGCCCGCTATAAGCGGGCTTTTATTTATGATATATTTAAGCGTTCTTTCAGGTAGTTAAAGGCTTTTTTTATCTATTTAATCCCTGGAAGTTTTTCTGGAAGGGGTGTTTGCCAATAATATTCAGGGGCTTTCTTCTCAGAAGGCCATTCTAAATCTAGGGCTTTGGTGTCATACATCTTACCGTCCTTAATCACTTTAGACACCGTATTGGTGTTTCTCAAATCTTCTAACGGATTGGCATCTAGAATAACCAAATCTGCTATTTTACCTACTTCAATACTTCCTAAGTCTGTGTCTAAACCTAGTGACTTAGCACCTAAAATGGTCGCAAATTTTAATGCGCCGTGGGCAGATATTCCACCACTTCCTACGGACCATAATTCCCAATGGTAGCCTAATCCTTGTAATTGGCCATGGCTTCCAATACCTCCAATACCTCCTGCTGCTTCCAAATCATTCATGAATTCTGCATGCTTTTTAAAGACATGCTCCTCTTCCATAAACCATCCTGGCCTACGTCTGGATTTTTGAGCCAATTCTTCATATGGGGTGTAAAACTGTAACTTCTCATCTTCCCATACTTTTTCTGTGGCATAGTAAAAATTCTCTGCCCATGGCCCCCCGTAAGAAACTAACAAAGTTGGTGTTACCGCCATTTTAGCCTCTGCAATGGTTTTTACCACATCTGGGAAAATAGGGTATATAGGCAAGGAATGTTCATGTCCTGGATAACCATCTAAAAGCTGGGTCATATTGAGTTTGAAATCTAAACCACCTTCTGTTGTTGGAATAAGTTTGAGCTCTTTGGCGGCCATAATTACCCATTGCCTTTGCTGTCTATTACCCACCAAATACATTTTGATACTTTTGGTATTGTAGTATTCGCTGTACTGTTTAAGCACCTCTTTAGCGTGATCAAGGCTTTGAATTTTATAAGACCAATAGCCTACTCCAGGGCCAGTAGAATAAATTCTAGGGCCTGCAATCTTTCCAGCATCGACCATATCTGAATAGGTCAGTACGTCTGTGGTACCAGTCTGTGGGTCTCTTGTTGTAGTAACTCCATAGGCCAAATTGGCCGCATACATCCATACTTGATTCTTTTGAACACCCCAATTAGGCCACATATGAGCGTGGGTGTCTATAAATCCTGGTGTAATGGTCTTTCCGCTCATATTCATGAGCGTAGTGTTTTCTGGAACAGTTAAAGTGCCTGAGGCACCCACAGCGGCAATTCTATGGTCCTTGATCAATAGGTCTCCGTTTTCTATGACCTCTTCTCCGTTCATCGTAATAATTCTAGCTCCTTGTAATAGTAAATTGCCTTTGGCCAAGTCTTTAGAAAAAGCCACTTTAACCTTTAATTCCTTGGCTTCAAAGGCTTTGAGACTGTCTTTTTTGTCTTCACTATCTGTAGCCGCTAAACCATCTTTGGTAGCGTCTTCTTGTTCATTTTTATCTGATTTGTCATTAGAATCACTTCCTTTATTTGCCGCATCAGCCAATTTTTTAGCGGCCTCTTTTGCTTTCTTATCTGCAGCGAGTTTTTCTTCATAGGCTTTGGCGTCTGCTAAATTGTAAGTAAAGAAACTAGCCCCAAGAGACCAATACACCTGCTTGCTGTCTGTGCCCCATACAGGAAATTCTCCGCCAAATACAGTTAATTTCTTGGCAGGAAACGAAGCAGCGTCTGCCTTGGCTAAAGATATTTTAGGCGTCTGACCAAATTTTGGAACAATCACAGTATAAATGTCATTATTAATTTTTGCCAAGGCTGTTTTGCCATCTGGTGAAATTTCAATTTCTGAGGCTCTAGAGGCCTTATTATTTTCTCTCCAAGCATCTGGATTAGAGGGCAAAGCTGCAGCCACGCTAGCGCTGGCTGCCCCGCTGCTGTCCCAACCAAAAGCAGCGTCATGGTCTTCTTGAAAATAATCAGAAGATCCGTAGGTTTCAATTCCAGTAAGGCTTAAGTGCTCCTTTTCATCACTACCATCCCAACGGATAGAAACAAGCCCCTTACTACCGCTGTAAAGATAAATTCTGTTGTCTACCTTAGTGAAATGAGGCATTTCCCGACCTTTTGACTTGGCAATAAGTTGGTTGCTCCCACCTTGACCAGAGATCCACATAAGGTCTTCAGTAGCGTTAGAGGCCATTGGACCTATAGCATCTTTATACACTTGATTACTTCCTGCAAGAAAAACTATCCTGTCCTGAGCGTAAGACCATCTTGGCTGTGTATAGATACCTGTAGTTTGAGTGAGTTTAACTACAGTCGTTCTTCTTCCCATACGGGCTTTATACAAATGTCCTTCAGATCCATTCCAAGTGGTGAAAACAATTTGTGATCCATCTGGTGACCAGGCAGGTTGTGCTTCTGTAAAATCATGTGTGGTCACTCTTTTTGGTGTACCATTAGGTAAATCCATTACATAAAGTCTGTTCAAGGCAGTAAAGGCCAATCTTTTTCCATCTGGTGAAGGCTTTGCATCCCTTATTTGAGAAGCCATAGCAGTGTCTGCATCTGAGATAGGGTATTTAAAATCCAATTGCGGACCTAATTCCAAAGCTACTGAAGCCGTGTATGGAATTTTAGAAGCCGTCTTATCTGATAGGGTAATTCTGTGAATGTCACCACCATAAGAAACAATTAATGCATTAGAATCTGGGGTAAAAGACATGGCTGGAAGGACCCCTAAAGGCGCTATAGATTCTTGCTCGTCTCTTTGAACAGGATAGGCCAGCCAGGATTCTTCCCCTGTGTTAAGGTCTCTCAATATTAGACCTGTTTGGTCCTCAAACCTAGTACCATAGACCAACCATTTTCCATCTTTTGAAAGGGTTGGGGTAAATGCGGAACCGTACCTAGAAGTAATTACATCTGTGGCACCATCTTCCATGCTATAAGTTCCTACTTGGTATTGGGGCAATTGCGCATTGTAATTCCAGGCACCATTTCTTTGTGAAAAGTAGAGTGTTTTACCGTCCGCACCAAAAAAAGGATCTATGGCTTTTAAACCCTTAGGCTCACTAATTAATGGTGCTCCACCACCCCCATCCTTGTGATACAAATGTAATTTTATGTTTCTCCTGCCTTTAGCACCCACCAAATAATCTCCATCTGGTGACCAGGCCACTGAGAAAAAGTTATTTTTTTGCTCTTTAGAGATTTGGGTGTCTTCTTTGGAGCTAAGGTCCATGAGCCAAATATTATCTGAACCACTCTTGTCTGAAATATACGCTAAAGATTTTCCATCTGGACTGAACCTCGGGTGAACCTCGTAAGCCAATCCATGGGTGATGGCGGTAGCATTACCTCCTGAAATGGGCATGGTGTATAGATCTCCCATAAGATCAAAAACTATGGTTTGACCGTCTGGGCTTACATCCAAGGAAGTCCAGGTACCTTTATCGGTGGTGAAAGCTATAGATCTAGACGGTTCCAAAGGCAATTCCTTTGTGGCTTTTTTAATACTATCAGAAGCCTTTGCAGTGCTGGTCTCTTGTGCACTAGTATTCAGGCAAATCAAACCCACTAAGCAGGACAAGGACAATTTTAAATTAATTTTCATCTGTTTGGTTTTTTAGATCCTTAAATATAAGAGAATATTCCTTTTCTAATGAAGAAATTATAGCGCATTAAAAAGCCCGCTATAAGCGGGCTTTTTAATATTATGAAAGGACTAAAGCCTTTATTCTATTACTTTTTAACAGCTGCTTTAGATGTTTTTCCACCTCCTTTAGCAGCAGAAGAAGCTTTTGAGCTGGAATTTTTTGCAGATGGTTTAACTGACTTAGGTGCCGCAGTAGAAGTCAAAGCTTTTGCAACGGGCTTGGCAGATTTCTCGGCTGCCTCGGTAGGTTCAGAAAAATCCAATAGATCGTTGGCCTGAAGAATATTGTACCACTGAATGACTTTTTTAATGTCAGAGGCATAAACGCGGTCTTCATCATAATTGGGAAGCACTTCAAAAAAGTAAGCTTCTAACGCTAATTTATCTGCTTTGTGGGAAATGCTAGTTTTATTAGCCCCTTCTTTTATAGATATTTTTTTAAACACCTCTAAAAGAGGCATTTCTTCTTGTAGGGTATAAATGGCAATTTCAGAAAGAACGCTGACGTTACTTTTTAAATTAACCGTCATTTTCTTACCGTCTAACAAAGAAACAGCAACGAATCCAGCCCTTGTCTGGGTAACCATCTGGTACAAACCTGGTTTGGTGGCAATCGATAAAATTTTATCTAAACTCATGATCTTCTTAAAATTTGGGCAAATATGAAACTTTTAAAGGATATATAAAATGGTTTAACGTCCTTTTTTCATTTCTGGAAAACGCATGCGGTACTCTGCACTGATTTTTCCTTTAGAAATATTAGACAGGCGGCCCTTTAAAATTCGCTTTTTAAGGGAACTTAATTTGTCGGTAAACAAGATACCTTCAATATGATCATATTCGTGTTGAATCACCCTAGCAACCAGACCGTCAAAAGTTTTGGTGTGTGTCTTAAAAGTTTCATCTTGATAGGTGATTGTGATTTTAGGCTTTCTGATTACGTCTTCACGTACATCCGGAATACTAAGACAACCTTCGTTAAAAGTCCACTCCTCCCCTGTTTCTTCAATAATTGTTGCATTTATAAATACCGCTTTAAAATTCTTTAAAGCATCCTGTTCCGATTGAGTCAAATCTTCGTCGTCTGCAAATGGGGTGGCATCTATCACAAATAACCTGATAGGTAATCCTATTTGAGGAGCCGCCAAACCAACACCATGAGCATGGTACATGGTTTCCCACATATTTTCAATGAGTGATTCAAGATTTGGATGGTCTGCAGCAATGGCATTGGCTACTTTTTTTAGTACGGGATCTCCGTAGGCTACAATAGGTAAAATCATGATATTCTATTTAAATATGCTTGTAAAATTAAGGTGGCACTAATTTGGTCTACACGACCCTTTTCTTGTCTTTTCTTTTTTTTCATGCCACCTACAATCATAGCTTGAACAGCCATTTTTGAGGTAAAACGCTCATCTTGTCGTGCAATTTCTATGTCTGGAAATTCAGCTTCTAAGGTCAAAATAAATGCCCCAATAGCCGCTTCAGATTCAGAAGGGGTATTGTCCATTTGTTTGGGTTCACCCAATACAATGGTACTCACAGGTTCTGAAACCATATAAGATTTCAAAAAAGAAATGAGGTCTGGGGTAAGCACTGTATCTAAACCAGAAGCAATAATTTGCATGGGGTCTGTTACGGCTACTCCAGTTCTTTTGGTTCCAAAGTCTAAGGCTATTATTCGCTTCAAGGTGTTTTTTTGGCAAAAATAACCCTAATTATTGTAATGCCCTTAATTAAGCCCTCTTTTAACAAGAAAAGTAAGTGAATTTTCCCCAAATAAAAACAAAAATGTGATACCTATCAAAAAAAAGACCCTTATGAAAATGGAAGCTTATATTTGTATTTTAAATAAAAAAATCATGACAGATTATAGACCTATTATTGAAGCTGCTTGGGAAGACAGGAGTTTATTAGAACAAGCAGAAACCCAAGATGCTATTAGAGCCGTAATTAATCAAATAGACGCTGGAGAGTTGAGATGTGCTGCTCCTTCAGAAGAGGGATGGATTATTAATGAGTGGGTAAAAAAAGCCGTTGTATTGTATTTTCCCATCCAAAAAATGGAAACATTAGAAGCGGGTATTTTTGAATATCACGACAAGATGCCGCTCAAGCGCGGATACAAAGAAAAAGGAATTAGGGTAGTGCCTAATGCCGTGGCTAGACATGGAGCCTACATAGCTCCAGGAACCATACTCATGCCTTCCTATGTAAACATTGGTGCCTATGTAGACAGTGGCACTATGGTAGACACTTGGGCTACTGTGGGAAGTTGTGCCCAAATAGGAAAAAATGTTCACTTGAGTGGTGGTGTTGGAATTGGAGGCGTCTTAGAACCCCTTCAAGCCGCACCAGTCATTATTGAAGACAATGTATTTATAGGATCTAGATGCATTGTAGTAGAAGGTGTTCGCATAGAAAAAGAAGCGGTATTGGGTGCCAATGTAGTACTCACTGCCTCTACTAAAATAATTGATGTTACTGGAGACACTCCTGTGGAGCGTAAAGGATTGGTTCCTGCCAGATCTGTTGTCATTCCGGGAAGTTACACTAAGGAATTCGCTGCAGGCGCTTTTCAAGTACCTTGTGCACTAATTATTGGTACTAGAAAAGAGAGTACAGACATGAAAACTTCTTTAAACGACGCACTGAGAACCTATGATGTAGCAGTATAGCAAACAGTTCATCAGAAAAAAGAGACCGTTTATCTTGTGGACTTGTGCTCTTAAACAAGTTTTACTTTTTTTATAATCGATTCAATGTTAGTTTGCACAAAATGCTACTATTGCGGGCGTTTTATATTAGAAAACTATGGATATTAAATTGAGGTACAACATAAAAAACCAGCGTTATTTTATAATAGCAGGTGGTTTGTTTATTTTATTGGCTGGGATTGAATTAATAGCTTCCAATGAAATTAGGTACTTTAATATAACCCTAGCATTACTTTATATAGCCCCTTACTTTTATCATAAAAAAGTGCCTTTTTTAACTATTCAGAAGGGCGTCTTAAAACAAAATTGGTGGTTTGGAAAAAGCATAGATTCTAAAGATATCAATGAAATTAAATATTTTGCTGGGGAGTATATCATTAGAAGTAAAAAAAATGAACTCCGTATAGATACCCATATTATTGACCCAAGAGACCAACCCCTCTTAACAGACTTTTTAAGAACACATCAAGACAAATGGGTAAATGCTATGCCTTTTGAACAATCCCAAAAGGGGTAAAACTCAGTTTTTCTGTTTTAACACGGTCTCTAATTGCCCTATTCTTATCTATTGATTCTTGGTTTTTATAACCCCTTTTGTGGTCTAGATGAACTACTACAGCACTGTATCTCAATTGTTTAGATTTTATACCAGCATTAAATAATCGCTCCCCCAATTCACGGTCTTGGCCGCCGTACTGCATGCGTTCGTCAAAGCCATTTACTTTTAAAATATCTGCTTTAAAACCAGAAGCATTGTGACCATTCCAACTGGCATTGGTAGGTGTGGCCTTATTTAAGAAATAAGCTAGGAAGCCTTTTGCAGAGAGTTTATTATTCTTGAAGGAGTTTTTTAAACCAAGACTTTTTAACCAAAGAAGGTCAAAACAATTCCCTTGTTGTATGTCTTGTTTCGTAATGGCCTTTGAAATATCCATGGGCAGCATGAAATAGCCGCCAGATAAAAAATAACCGGGTTCCATATGGGCAGCGTGAACAGATAGAAAGTCTTTGCGAGGAATACAATCCCCATCTGTCATAACTATATAATCCCCCTGAGAAGCGACTATCGCTTTATTTAAAATTCTAGATTTCTGAAAACCTTGGTCTTCTTGCCATACATGCACAATAGGGTAAGAAACCACAGAAGTCATTAGATCTATTAGGTCTTTTGTTTCTTTTCTAGAACCGTCGTCTGCAATGACCAATTCAAAATCTTTAAAATCTTGGTATTGGAATCCATAAAGCACTTTTTCTAACCATGCTTCCGCATTATAAGTACTCAATACAACAGAAATAGACGGTTTTTTAGACATGAATTACAATTTAAAGACCAAAAATATAAAACTCTGAGGGCATATGGTTATTTTTACCCTCTCAAAGTGATTTCACCCTCCTAAAACATCACTATTTAATGAAATTAAAAGAATTACCCCTATCTATCTACCAATCTTGTTATTTGGCCTTACAGCCAAAGCGAAGTCTGACCTGTATGGATAAAAAGTGTGTAGATGTGGTGGTATCTCTCACGACTATTCCTTCTAGGGTACACAGCATACATCTAGTGATTAGAAGCTTATTAAAACAAACAGTAAGACCCACAAAAATAGTGCTTTGGGTGCATAAAGATTTAGAAAAAAAACTCCCCAATAAGCTCAACAAACTTCGCTCTGCTATTTTTGAAATACGGCCAACAGAAGGACATTCCTCCCATAGAAAATTAATTCATTCTTTAAAGGCATTCCCAGAATCACCAATTGTCACTTGTGACGACGACCTATTGTATCCAAAAGATTGGTTGGAAAAATTATCAGTAAATGCCCAAAAACATCCCCATAAAATCATTGCCAATCAAACCCGATATATAAGATACCAAGAAAATGGCGCTGTAAAACCCTACAAGCAATGGACCTACCCTTCAACAGAAAAAGATCCTATGGCGATTATTGCTATTGGGGCTGGGGGCGTTTGGTATCCTGCTAAAGCTTTAAATAAACAAGTAAACGACACAGTACTTTTTATGGAATTGGCGCCTAGAGCAGACGATCTATGGTTTAAAGCCATGGCTATTTTAAATAAAACCCCCACCATTACTCCAACAAACAAAAGCCGTACACCCATTCCAATTATTGGTTCTCAACGCATTGCGCTTAAGAAGACAAATATTGGTGCAGACAAAAACAGGGTGCAATGGCAAGCATTGGTGAACTATTTTAACTTTAAAACACACTAATCCCAAACTTTATGAGTTTTCAAGAAGCTTTAAAAAAATCTGCAGAAATACTTAAACAGGGTGGTGTAATTTTATATCCTACAGATACAGTATGGGGTATTGGCTGTGATGCTAAAAATGAAGCAGCAGTAGAGAAAGTATTTGCACTCAAAAAAAGAGCCGACACCAAATCTATGTTGTGTTTGGTGGCTAATGTAGCCATGCTTGAAAGACACATAGCCCAAGTTCCTGAAGCTGCCTATGATATTATAGATTTGAGTGAGAAACCAACGACCATCATTTTTGATCAGCCAATTGGGGTTGCAAAAAATTTAATTGGGCCGGACAACAGTTTAGGCATTAGGGTCGCTAAGGACAAGTTTTGCAGTTATTTATCTCAAAATATAAAAGGCCCTTTGGTCTCTACATCGGCCAATTTGGCCGGACAACCTACCCCTAAAAATTTCCAAGAAATCAGTCAAGAGATTTTAAAAGGTGTAGACTATATAGTACCTTTGGAGCCTGAAATTCACAACAATACTCCCTCTACCATTATTAAGCTGTCTAACAGCGGTTTGGTCAAGGTGATTAGACCTTAAATATGACTCAAGAAAGGCATTTAGAAGCTTTAACGCATCCGATTTTTAACACATTGTCTGATTGTGCAGAAGCGTTAGGGTGTGAAGCCTATGTGATTGGTGGTTTTGTGAGAGACTATTTACTAGAGAGAGGGAGCCCTAAAGACATTGATGTAGTTGTTCTTGGAAGTGGAATTTCTTTGGCAAAAAAGCTCTCTGAAGCATTACCCAATTCTCCCGAAGTTACCGTATTTAAGAATTACGGCACTGCTATGCTTAAGTACCAAGACTTGGTACTTGAATTTGTTGGCGCAAGAAAAGAAAGCTATACCCACGACAGTAGAAATCCTGTAGTAGAAAATGGCAGCCTAGAAGATGATCAAAACAGAAGAGATTTTACAATAAATGCATTAGCCATTGGCCTTAATAAAGAC